>Ga0164242_10000055_pt1 | contig 127605 bp, 125 predicted proteins | sample OricomgcompostMG_FD_108783 | JGI IMG/M metagenome (GOLD analysis project Ga0164242, IMG submission 108783) | Miracle-Growth compost microbial communities from Emeryville, California, USA - Original compost - Miracle growth compost (MG) ...
CCATGATCGTACGAACGTCGGCGAAGTCGCTGTTGATGTAACCTGTGTGGTTGATGAGATCCGAGATACCTTGAACGGCGTTCAGAAGAATTTCATCGGCCTTGCCGAACGCTTGCATCATCGAAAGCGACGAGCCCGAGATGTTCAGAAGACGGTTATTCGGGATGATGATCAGCGAATCGACGCTTTCACGCAGTTGATTGATCCCTTCGAGGGCTTGCTTCATACGCTTTTTGCCTTCGAACAGAAACGGCTTCGTGATCACGCCGACGGTCAGGATATTCAGCTCTTTCGCGATTTTCGCGAAAACGGGAGCAGCACCCGTTCCGGTTCCGCCACCCATGCCGGCGGTGATGAACACCATGTCGGCCCCGGTCAGCATCTCTGAAATCTGAGCGTAATCTTCAAGCGCGGCTTTGCGGCCGATCTCGGGGTTCGCACCCGCACCCAAACCGCGAGTCAGTTCCTGACCGATCGCGATTTTGTTCGGGGCCAGAACGCTTTCCAAAACTTGTTTGTCGGTATTGGCTGCGATGAATTCGACACCGCTCAATCCCGCGCGGATCATGGTATTGACCGCGTTACATCCGCCGCCGCCGACGCCGACGACTTTAATTTTTGCTCCTAAAACCTTTGCCTCTTGAATTTCGAACATGAACACCGCCTCCTTGTTGTGTGTTAAACCGTTAAAACAAACCCCTTAAAACAAATCCTTCATCCAATTTTTGACCGAACCACCGATTTTTCCGAATACCCCGTCTTCACCCAAAAACGTTTCGCTGATGAACGAAGGCGGCTGATGCGGAGAGCGCCCGAGCTGGTCGGCTCCGTATTTCAGCAATCCCACGGCCGTCGAATACTTGGGAGAATTCACCACTTCCTTCAACCCGCCCAGGCGAATCGGAAGGCCGCGCTTCAGCGGAATCTCGAACAGAAAATCACCCAGCTCGACCATGCCCTGAAGCAAAGTCGTGCCGCCGGTCAATACGATGCCTGCCGAAAGCAGCTCGGCATAACCTGATTTTTGAATCTCTTGCTGAATGAGCGAATACATTTCTTCAACTCGGGCTTCGACGATTTCAGCCAGAATTTTACGGGCCACGACACGGGCTTTACCCTGATCGCCGACGGCCGGCACTTCGATGGTCTCGTCGTCTTTCACCAGTGAGGCCATCGCGCAGCCGTGCGCGAGTTTTATTTTTTCAGCCGCATCGAGCGAGGCACGAACGCCGACCGAGATGTCGTTCGTGATATGGACGCCGCCGATCGGCAGAACGCTCGTGTACAATAGTGCACCTTCGCGGAAGATCGCAATATCGGTCGTACCGCCGCCGATATCAACAAGAGCAACGCCCAGTTCTTTTTCGTCTTGGGTCAGCACAGCCGCCGAAGACGCAATCGGCTGCAAGCAGAGTTCGGTCACGCTGATGCCCGCGCGATTCGCACATTTGATCAGGTTTTGAGCCGAAGAAATGGCTCCGGTGACGATGTGAACTTTCGCTTCGAGACGAACGCCGTTCATTCCGATCGGATCGCGAATGCCGTCTTGATCGTCGACGATGAACTCTTGCGGAATCACGTGCAACACTTCACGGTCTTGCGGAATCATCACCGCTTTCGCGGCATCGATCACGCGCTGAACGTCTTGCGCGGTGATCTCTTTGTCTTTGACCGCGACGACGCCCGATGAATTGAAAGATTTAATGTGAGTGCCGGCAATGCCGACGTAAGCCGAGCTGATTTTAATTCCGGCCATGTTTTCGGCCTCGCGAACGGCTTTTTTGATCGCTTCGACGGTATCGTCGATATTGATCACGACGCCTTTACGTAAGCCTGTCGATGGCGCTTGTCCGAATCCGACGATATCAATGGGTGCGTTGGGAATCGGCGCTTCACTGCGATCTTCGTTTTGGCCACGTCGATATTCACCGACGATACAACAAACTTTGGTCGTGCCGATGTCGAGGCCGACAATAAAATCCTTTTTTGACATGTGACATCCCCTCCAATGGGATCCTCAGGCAAAGCCCGACATTCAGTCTATCATGCGCCAGAATTTGCGACAATTCTTCATCTGACGCAACAGCGTATGTCAAAATTTTAGGGTCGTCGTGCCAATTTGACAACGATTTTTTTTCCGTCTCCGAGCCAAATTTTTGACGCTGGCATGGACCGAACCGCCAAGTAATTCAAAACCTTCAGCAGCTTCGCCTGAGGAATCGCGCTCGCCTCTTCCAGATTCAAACCCAGTTCAAGCACCGTCCGCATCTGCTTTTGGTTTTTCATCGGATAGGCAATCATCGCGCGAAGCCCCACCTTCTCGTCGAAGTGAATCGCCGAAAGCTTCACCTTCGGCATCTTTTCGGGCGAAAACCAGGTTTCGATAAAATGATTCACCTTCTTCAACAGGTAAACATTATCGACCGAAAACCCGGTCAAAATCGGCAGATCGTGAGGATACACCATGGCCTGATCTTCGAACGTGGTGCCGTCTTCTTCGAGATAAACGACGTGCCCGTCCGAACCGCTCAAAAGCGCGACCGGCTTCCGCTCGACGATTTTGAGCGAAAGCGTATTCGGAAACTCCTTACCCAGAACGACGCCCTTCACCCAAGGCTGTTGCATCAGCCGTCGCTCAACAGGACTCAAGTCGGCTTCGTAAAGATTCCATTGACCGAGGGGGATACGTGCCAAGTGAAGGATCTGCTCGGGCGTCAACGGATAACCTTCCGACAGCGCCTCGACATCGACATGATTGAGTTGAAACAAAGAAGAATGAACGGCGCGATAGACACCGAAGGTCAGCAATCCCAAGACGATCACGGCAATCGCCGAATGCAGCGCATTTTTTGCACCGGTTCGTGCCATTTTTTGACCGGACTTCGCACTCGCGAATCCCTTCACGGGTCTTTTGCCTCTGGTCATTTTTTTTGAATTTGCCATCACCGCCATCGTCTCGATCTTTCTCTTTCAGGATAAGGGCGAGCGTCGACGTGAGTCAACTCTTCAACGGTGGCAATACCGATAAATTCCGTTAAAATAAACGAATGCTGAATCAAACTTCGCTCCGAATCGCTTGCGCGATCACTCCCTTTCTTCTCCTTTCATCCTGTAGCCATGCCCCCCAGGTTAAGATGAACCAAAAAACGGGATTGCCCGAAACCGCCGAAATTTCGAAAGACGGCGACTTCGAAGTGATTCCCGTCGTCGGGAACTTCGTCGCAAAGCGAGCGAAACTGCCGAATGGCCTTCGGCTGATCGTTTTGAAAGATAATTCGTCACCGACCTTCGCCTATCAAACCTGGTTCGACGTCGGTTCACGCAACGAAGTCGTCGGAAAGACCGGCTTAGCCCACCTGTTCGAACATCTGATGTTCAAAGGAACGAAAAACCACAAGGAGGGCGAATTCGATGCCCTTCTCGAACAAGCCGGTGTCGAGGGTGAAAACGCTTTTACGACGAACGACCACACGGTTTACATTCAAGAACTTCCGGAAAATGACGACAACCTCGATCTGATCATGGGCCTCGAAAGCGATCGCATGGTCAATCTGATCGTCAACGATCAATCCTTTAAGACCGAACGCGAAGTCGTTCAGAACGAACGTCGCTTTCGCAAAGAGAATTCGCCCGAGGGTACGATGTATCAGACCCTCTTCGAAACCGCGTTCACCACGCATCCTTATCACTGGCCTGTCATCGGTTACGAGCAAGACCTCAACATCATGTCGTCGCAAGACGCGCGCGACTTCTACGAACGCTATTACAGCCCCGATCGGGCCACCGTGGTCGTGGTGGGTGACGTGAATGCGAACGACGTTCTGAAAAAGGTAAAAAAATATTACGGCCACATTCAGGCGAAAAACACGCCCGACGGTGATATTCCGGTCGAGCCCGAACAAAAGGCTCAGCGCCGACGAAGGCTGCACCTGAACATTCAGGTCAATAAAGTCTGGATGGCCTACAAGGTGCCGGGGGCTGATTCGCCCGATACCCCGGTGTTTGAATTGATTCAAGGCCTGCTGACCGACGGCATGAACAGCCGACTGAATCGCGCCCTCGTCGACTCGGGGATCGCCACCGACGTCAGCTCGGGTTCGTTTTCATTGAAAGACCCGGGGCTCTTCGTCGTGATGACCGACCTTCAAAAAGGCAAAGGAACGATCCTCGCCGAATCGGTCATTCAGCGCGAACTCGATCGATTGAAGAACTCATTGGTGCGGGACGACGAACTGAACCGTGCGAAAAATCTGATTCGCTTTCATTTCTACGAACGCATGTCGACGGCGAGCGGAAAAGCGAATTTTCTCGGCCAATACGAAAGCGTTTACGGAAACTTTCAAGCCGGAATCGATCTTCAAAGAAAAATCCAGGAAGTCACGCCCGAAATGGTTCAAGACGTGGCCAAGCGGTATTTCGTGACCCGACACCTTACGGTCGTGGTCGGAACCCCGAAAACGAATTAAGCGCAGGAGCAAACGATGAAAAACAAGCTGAAAACAATTTCGATCTGGATGGTGGCCTGCCTGTTCGCAAGTTCCGCGAATGCGGCCGAACTTTACTTTGAAAAAGACACCTCGCTTCCGTTGGTCTACGTCACCGTGGCGTTCAAAGGCGGAGCCGCGCAAGACCCTGCCGGCAAAAACGGCGTTACCGACATCATGACGAAGCTGATGCTTCGGGGAACCAAAGAAAAAACCAAACAGCAAATCGACCTCGCGCTCGATCAACTGGGTGCGAATCTCGATGTCGAGACCCGCGCCGAATTCATCACCTTTCGCGGCGACGTGCTTTCCGAAAATCTGAAGCCGTTCCTCGAACTGTTAGGAGAAATCATTTCCTCGCCTTCGTTCCAGTCGCGGGAACTCGAAAAACTCAAAAAAGAGCAGGTCTCGGGCATCCTCGACAGCTTAAGCCAAGACCGAAGCTTGGTCGGCTTGCGCTTCGATGAAACCTTTTTCAAAGGGCATCCCTACTCGAAGGCGAACAACGGCCGGATCGCCGACATTCAGTCGCTCACCGTCTCGGATGTTCAAAAGCAATACGATCGCTTGATCCATTCGAGCCAGATGATCGTTTTAGCGACCGGAAACACCTCGAAGTCGGCGGTCGAACCGTTTGTGGATACCATCGAGAAAACGCGAAATACGCCGTCCGAAATCACGCCTCTGCCGGATTTCACGAACGCGCCGAAAAAACTCCGGGTCGTGATCTTCGATAAACCGGACCGCACTCAAACTCAGGTCGTGATCGGCCAAAAGGGTGTACCCTTTACCAGCCCCGAGCTGGATGCACTTCAACTCGCGAATTACGCCTTCGGGGGCGGCTCGTTCCAAGCGAGACTGATGGTCGAGCTTCGAGTCAAACGGGGATGGACTTACGGCGCCGGAAGCGGTTTTAAATTGGGCTCGCATGCCCACACCTGGCGAATCTCGTTCTTTCCGAAAAACGCCGATACGCCGCCTGCGATCGCCGAAGCGATCCACATGGTTCGTGATCTCAAAGCACACGGCATCACCCAAGCCGAATTCGATGCCGCGAAACGCAGCCTCGTCAACAGTGCAAGCTTCAGTTACAACACTCCGGCCAAGCGCATGGAAAATAAACTCACGGAAAAAATCTTCGGTTTACCCGACGGCTATTACCATGATTTCGCCGATCGAATCGAGGCCCTGAAACTCGACGACGTCAATCATGCGATCGAATCGTTCGTCGATCCGGACCACATGATGATCGGAGTCGTCGCCACTGCGTCGGTCTCGAAGGCAGACATCGCAAAGGCACTGCACATTCCCGAAAAGCAGATCGAAGTTCAAGATTACCGGAAGGAATAGCAGTCACGAACAGCCTATCGTTTAAGGCTTAGGCTTACCGCGCCTAAGCCCGATTGCGATACAAACGGCCATCAGGATCCATTCGCCCCAAAACCATGGGCTTGATTTCGATTCGAAGTCGACCCCCGGAAGCTGAAGCCCCTGAAGAATGACCTTGGTCCCGATGATGGCAATCAGAAGGTAAGCCGTGGGCTCCATGCGCGGAAATTTTTCCAGTAACTTGATCATTGCATTGGCCGCAAAGCGCATCATGACCGTCCCGATCAAGCCGCCGATGACGATCAGCCAAAACTGATTCGTCAGTGCGACTGCGGCCAGAATCGAATCGATGGCGAATGCGATGTCGGTCAATTCGATCATGAAAACCGTTTTCCAGAATCCCTGATGTTTGACGTGTGCAGGCGCATGGCTTTTGGCGTTAAAGAAAAAATGTTTCACGACCAGCCAAAGCAAATAAGCCCCGCCCAAAACCTTGACCCAGTGATAGCGAATCAAAACCGTCGCAAGCCCGATTGCCCCGATCCGAAATGCAATGGCACCGATTAAACCGTAAGTCAGTGCCTTTTTGCGGTAGGCCGGGTCGACCTCTTTGGCCATCATCGCCAGCACTAGTGCGTTGTCGAGCGAGAGTAATCCTTCGAGCAGGACCAAAACCCCGATGATCGCTAAACTGTGCAGGCTGAAAATTTCCATTAAAATCACCATAACAAAAACCCCCGAACTCGCAATGGTTTGCGGCGGTCGAAATCCCGATTTTCAACTTTGTGAAGCTGGCAACGCCCGGCACAAGCGTTCGAAATTCTTTATTTTTTTATTAAATTAATTTAATTGAAAAAATATTCGAATTGCGATATTGTCGCCGCGATTAATTACCGGAGCCGCTATGAATCGCATTTTATCTTTTTTGGCCTTAATGGCCCTTATTTGGAACTCTTCCGCACTCGCCTCGACCTTGACCCAGTTCATCGGCGACGAGAACTTCACGACGCAGATTTTCGAACTGAGTCAACGCGCGGGCACAAAAGGCCAGCCGCTGCATCAACCGTGGTCCGGCTCTTATTGGCCGCTGCATAACGGATCCGTCGCCGATCCGTACAACGAAAAGCTCGGCGCCTGGTTCAACAACACTGCCCGCAAATTATTTTCCTTCAAAAAGAATCGACGCCATTTTATCAAACGCATGGCCGACCTGAGTGCCAAAGTCGATTCATTGGACGACAAAACGCTCGAAAACCTGGCTCCGAGCGAGAAATACGATCTTTATCTGGGTGATCATGATTTCACGTTCACCCGCTCGGTCTGGCAAGGACTCTCGGAGCAAAATGATTTTATCGGCCACATCAGCCTTTGGGAAGGCACCTGCCACGGCTGGTCGACTGCCGCCATCAACGAACCCCGACCTGAAAAGGCCATCCATGTGATGTCGCTCGACGGAAAATATCTGATTCCTTTTTATCCCGACGACTTGAAAGCCTTGGCCACTCTTCTTTGGGGAAATTCGCTCATCCAAGATCACACCGTCGTCGAAGGCTCGCGCTGCCAAGCCAAAAAACCGGTGTTCGACCATGCCAACGGTAAGGTTTTGAACGATACTTGTCAGGGCGTCAATCCCGGCGATTTTCATGTGGCCGTCTTAGAACTCGTCGGCGAGCGCAAGGAATCGTTTGTGATCAACCGCCAGAACAACACGCAGGTGTGGAACCAGCCGATCGCCAGTTACGAGTTGAATTACTTCAACCCGATCACCGGCAAAGAAGAAGAGGACCTTCAAAAGGCTGTCGTCAGCCGGACTCAATACACCGCTGATCCGTTTTTTAAATACCGCAAGAATGACACGGTTTCGATCGTCGGCGTGAACATGATGCTTCGTTATACGGCCGAGACGAACGCCGGCCATCAAAAAACAAACAGTGATAAAGCCGATCGGGTTAAGCGCATGAAGCTCCATTACGACCTCGAACTCGATGCCAACCACAAAATCATCGGCGGAGAATGGAGAGGTGCCGAAGATTTGGATGCGAACGACGGCACGAATGACGAAGTGAACATCCCGAAATACCCGGGCTTCATCTGGAAGTTCGCGACCAACACCCCGGTCGCCTACTCCGTCGCCGATCACAGTCTACCAGGCGAAAACCCGACGAAGATCGATTTCACCTCGGTCGTTCAAGCGAGTAAAATCGCTTCTCAATTCCGCTACACCGTCTATCGCTACCACCCGGACGGAACCCGTTCCGTGTATCGCCAAGAACTGCGTCCTCAACCGCTCGGAAAAATCGTTCATTACCTGATCGGGCTTGCTCACTAGTTTTAGCAACAAAAAAAGCCGGCAACAAAGTTGCCGGCTTTTTTGAAAGTGGTGAGTCCAGAAGGATTCGAACCTTCGACCCTTTCATTAAAAGTGAAATGCTCTACCAACTGAGCTATGGACTCACTTAACAAAAGTCGATTTAAAATCGAGACTTAAAGCTCTATCAGAACTTTAAGTCTCGATCAAGAGAATCTTTTAAAAAAGCCGTTATTCTGCCAGGGCCTTCGCGGCTTGGACCGCATCGAATACCCGAATCTTTCCATAACCATAGGTATTGTTCGGAACCGAACTTCCGGACAGTCCACCGCAGGTTTCGGAAGTCGACGTATTCTGTGCCGTCTTGCGAACGATGTCGATCACCTGATCTACTTTTCCAACCAGAGACGGATTCGCCGAAAGAATCAGCGCCACTTCGCCGACCACGTGCGGGCCCGCCATCGAGGTCCCGCTCCACATTGCCTGGTCGTATTGATCTCCGGGCACGCTCGAACGGATGCTCACACCCGGCGCCACCACGTCGGGACCGACTCCGCCGTCAAACGTCGAAGGACCGCGACTCGAGAAGTACGCGATGTTTCCGGTGCGATGGTCGTACGCGCCGACCGAAAGAACGTAAGCCGGATGATAAGCCGGCGGATCTTTGATCGTGCTGCAACCCGGGCCGTCGTTTCCGGCCGAAGCCACGACGACGATTCCTGCCGATTTCATCGCTTGAAGCGCCGGAAGAATTTCATCCCCCGTACAGCCTTCTTCAGGCGGGCAGCCCCATGAATTGTTGATCACGTTCGGTGCCAAAGCAGGCTTTCCGGTCGTGAACGGGTCGCCATTGACCGGTGTCGGAGCCAAAAAGAACTGGAAACATTCGAGATACGAAGCCGGACTTCCGAATCCGCCGTCCATGTTGCGACAGCCGATCCATTTCGCTTTCGGTGCCATTCCGATCTGGTTCTCACCGCCATCGTTTCCGACCATCGTTCCCATCGTGTGGGTGCCGTGTTGATCGTCATCGCAAGGCGCTTGCAGGTTGTACCCGCACTTATTGTGACCGCCGAACACACCCGCATAATCAGGGTTAAACGCTTCATGAACCGAGTCGTGCCAGTTGTAATCGTGTGAAGCCGTCGTTCCGTTCCAACCGCGATATTGGTTTTTCAAAGCGGGGTGATCCCACTGATAACCCGTATCCTGGCCCGCAACGACGATGCCTTGGCCTTGAAATCCGGCTGCCCAGGCCTTATCGGCACCGACCGCAGTCAGGTTGTCGCCGACGGCGCTGACCGATTCAATTTTTTCAAGCTTCTCAAGATCAACGGGACGGTTCAGAGCGACTTTAGGGTTACCTAAAATCTTGCCTACTTCGTCGAGTTTCGAGATCGCATCCACCAACTTAGTGTTGGCGTTTTCGACCAAGATCGCATTCGAAATGAAATAACGGCGATACTTCGCCTTTTTCTGATCCAACAATTTGATCAGATTTTTCTGAGTCAGATTCGCGTGATCGACGAGCGTTTTGTACACGTATCCGATGCGCGCTTCACGAGTCGCAAACGATTTCGCGTTCGAAAGATCGGCCTGCGATTTCAAAATGACCAAAGTTTGTGTCGTTTTTTTCGACGTCAGTTCTTGCCGAACGAGATCGGCAACCTTAGTGCTGAATGTGTGAGGTGTTACCGATGCGAATGCCGATGCTGAGATCGCCAAAACCGCAAAGGCAGCCACCCATGAACGATGTTTCATGTGTCTCCCCCTGAGTTAGCCATCCCTGGAATAAATTACCTAAAATCGTGATAGGTCTTGAGCACGGCGCCTACTCCCCGGCCGAACTCTACGGGATAACCTAAATCAGACAGCGCTAATTCCAAAGAAGAAATTCCGGTCGCAACATCGAAAATGTCGCAATATCCAAAGTGAGAAAGTCTTAAGATTTTCCCCGCTAATTCGTCTTGCCCACCCGCGATGATCATGCCGTGCTTTTCTTGCATGATTTTTTGGATTTGCTTGCCCTCTTCGACCGAAAATTTCGTAGGAACCTTCACTGTTGTTAAAACCGGCGAAGGCGCATGCGAAAATAATTCGAGTCCCAGAGCATGTGCAGCATTGCGAGTCGCGCTCGCTAACATTTCATATTGCCGAAATAAGTTCGGCAATCCTTCGCTCCGAAGCATGGCAAACGACTCGACCGCACCTTGAATCAACGAGATTGCCGGAGTCCACGACGTTTGTTGTTTCGCCTGATCCTTTTTTTCGCGCTGAAGGTCGAAGTAAAATTTCGAACATTTCGACTGAGCGGCTTGCTTCCATGCCTTTTCGCTGAACGCGACAAAAGCCAGGCCCGGCGGCAGCATCAGCGCTTTTTGTGAACCCGTAATCAGGGCATCGACTCCCCATTCGTCCATCGGCAGATGAAAAATCCCCACTGCCGTAATACCGTCGCAGACGCTGAGCACTCCATGCTTTTGGCAAAGCTTGGCGATGGCCTCGGTAGGCATCTGTGCACCCGTCGATGTTTCGGACGCTTGAAACAACACGGCCTTTACATTCGGATGAAGGCCCATAGTTTTTTCCAAAACCTGCGGATCAAGCGCATATCCGCGCTCGACAAAAATTTCGTGAACTTGCAGCCCGAACGCCTTTGCGATCTTCACCCACCGCTCGCCGAACTTTCCGCCGTTCACAATGATCACTTCGTCGCCCGGCGAAAAAAGATTCGCAACCGTCGCATCCATGGCGCCCGTTCCGCTTGCGGTCAGCGTCAATACCGGCTGCTTCGTCTGAAACAACCACTGTAGGTGCTCTTGAACCTGTTTGAACTGTGATTCAAACAAGGTCGTGCGGTGGTGCACCAACGGTTCGGCGAATTTGGCGAGTACTCGTTCGGGGATCGCAGTCGGCCCTGGGGTCAGCAATCGAAATTTCTTCATCTTGGCTCAAAGCTAGCATAAAATTAAAGAATCATGAGTGAAATTTCATCCGTCCTGAAGGAAACCCGCAAGTTCAATCCACCCAAAGAATTCTCAAAAACCGCCGAGATCAAAACACTTGCCGCGTATCAAAAACTTCGCAAACAAGCCGACCGAAACCCCGTCGCGTTTTGGACGAAGCAGGCCAAAACCCTGCATTGGCAAAAGCCGTTCAAAACCGCATTGCAGTGGAAGCATCCCTTCGCTCGTTGGTTCGTCGGCGGAAAACTGAACGCCGCCGAAAACGCGATTGATCTGCACCTCAACACCGCTCGCCGTCACCAAGCGGCGTTGATCTGGGAATCCGAATCGGGCGAAACCCGCACACTGACTTATCTGCAACTTTCTCTTGAAGTGAATCGGCTGGCAAACGCGCTCAAATCGCTCGGCATCCGAAAGGGTGACGTCGTCGGCATTTACATGGGGATGGTTCCCGAAGCCGTGATCTCAATGCTGGCTTGTTCTCGAATCGGCGCCACCCACAACGTGGTCTTCGGCGGCTTTTCACCGGATGCGCTTCGCGATCGACTCAACGATTCAAAAGCCAAGGTCCTCATCACCCAAGACGGGGCCTTCCGCAAAGGCTCGCCTTCGGCGTTGAAGGGCGCCGTTCATGCCGCGCTCGACGACATCCCCACCCTTCAACACGCATTGGTTTTGAAACGCACCGGCCAAGATACGCCGATGAAAGCCGGACGCGATCTTTGGTGGCATGAAACGGTTCCGCAACAATCGTCCGAATGCAAAGCCGAAGCGGTCGATTCTTCGCATCCGTTGTTTATTTTGTACACCAGCGGTTCGACCGGAAAACCGAAGGGTATCGTGCATGCCACGGGCGGGTTTCTGACCCAAGCGAAATACACTACGAAATACGTGTTCGATTTGAAAGACACGGATCTGTATTTTTGCACGGCCGACATCGGATGGGTCACAGGCCATACTTACGTCACCTATGGCCCGCTCATGAACGGCGCTGCCGTGATGCTGTACGAAGGCGTGCTCACCTACCCCGGTCCCGATCGCTTGTGGTCCATCATCGAAAAACACCGCGTGAGCATTCTTTACACCGCTCCGACGGCGATTCGCTCGTTCATGAAAGCGGGCGACGAATATCCGAAAAAACACGATCTCTCGTCGTTGCGACTGCTCGGTTCGGTCGGCGAGCCGATCAACCCTGAAGCATGGATGTGGTATTACACCGTGATCGGCAAAAAACGTTGCCCGATCGTCGATACCTGGTGGCAGACCGAAACGAGCTCGATCATGATCAGCCCGATGCCGGGTGCGGTCCCGACCAAACCGGGGACGGCAACACTTCCATTGCCCGGAATTTTAGCCGACGTCGTCGATCGCTCGGGAAAACCCTGCAAGGCGAATGAAGGCGGATTACTCGTGATCAAACACCCCTGGCCGGGAATGTTGTGCACCGTTTTCGGAAACGAAGAACGCTACCGCCAGACTTACTGGAAAGAGTTTTGGAAACAAAAATATTATTTCTCGGGCGACGGCGCCCGTAAAGATAAGGACGGATATTTTTGGATCATGGGCCGCGTGGATGACGTCGTGAACGTCAGCGGTCACCGACTGGGAACAGCTGAAGTCGAAAGCGCACTCGTAGCCCATCCGAGTGTGGCCGAGTCGGCCGTCGTCGCAAGACCCGACGACTTGAAGGGTAGCGCGCTCGTCGCGTTCGTCACCCTGAAGTCGCACGCGAAAGAAGGCGCGGACCTGAATGCGCTGAAGGAAGAATTAAAAAAATGGGTCGCCAAAGAAATCGGCCCAATCGCCAAGCCCGACGATATCCGCTTCGCCGAGGCATTGCCGAAAACCCGCTCGGGCAAAATCATGCGGCGACTTCTGCGCGAGATGGTCACCACCGGCCAAACCTCGGGCGACACCTCTACGCTCGAAGATTTGTCGGTGCTCGAAAAATTGAGGGATGAGGAATAAGCGTTCTTTATTCCGAAACAAATCCGATTTTACGGCGACGAGGAGGATGCGCGGGAACCACACCCTCTAAATCGTCCAATCGCTCAAAGACGACCTTAAAAATCTGATTCGTGTTTTGCTCTAATTGCTTGACCTTCTCCGATAGCGATTCACTTTCTTTTAATACCTTCCGCATCCGAAAAAAGGACCGCATGATCGAAATATTGACCTGAATCGCTGCTTCAGACTTCAGCACAGAGGAAAGCATAGCAATCCCCAATTCGGTGAAGGCAAATGGACGGTGACGACGTCCACCATATCTCAAACTTGAGGTCACAAATTGTGACCTCAAGTTTTTCGCTTCAATTTCAGTAAGTTGGAACATGAAATCAGCTGGGAATCGCTCTAAATGGCGACGAACCGCCTGATTGAGCACCTTGGTTTCTACCCCGTACAAGGCCGCTAAATCGTAATCCAGCATCACCTTTTGGTTACGAATAACGTAAATGAAAGTTTCTACCGTCGCTTTTAAAATTGAATTCATGCCCGGATCAAAGCAATCGCCATACCAATAGAACCGCTTATCGTGCCGAATCGACCGAAGATGCCGGAGCTTCAATCACCGCCTTCGGATTCATCCGGCTTTGCAAAACGGAATACGGGTACTCCCGTTGAGTGCGAGTATCCATACAAATGGCTTCGCCGATCGTGACCCCCTGACAGCCTCGGCAAGGAATAGCAACAATGGAAAGGCCCTTTCCTGTCAACCGAGAGCCCAGAGCCTTCATCGCTTCTTGAGGCGTACTCCCGCTGGCATCACAACTGTAAGAGTAACCCGAACTCACTGGCGCACCGGCGCCGGCACGATCGAGCTTGATGCGATAACCGATCGGCCAAAGATTGATTTTACTCAGCGTGGGATCATTCTCTTTGATCTCTTTCACTCTCGAAAGGCCGGTCTTTTTGCCTGCAAGACTGAACTGACCCGCTTTGATCTGGGTACAGACCACGCTACAAGTCCAAAGCGCTGGGGCAGCCCGAAGCACTTCGGACGGCGAAGTGGGCGTAGGCGAAGGAGCCGCCGCGCCAACGGCCGGCATCATCATTAAAATCGCAATGAAAATGGTTGTGCCTGCTTTCACGGCGCAGTTCCTTTCCATTCAATTTTAGCCGTGCCATTATTTGAGGTAAAGGAAATCCCGAATGAATCTCTCCATTCTTACCATCGGCGACGAACTTCTGATCGGTCAGGTCTTGAACTCCAACGTACAGTGGATGAGCGACCGTTTGACGGAAATCGGCTGGAGCGTACGCCGACAACTCACTGTCGGTGACGATCTTTCGGAGATTAAAACCGCTCTGGATTTTTTAGTCTCCGATTCCGAAGCCGTGATCATCGGCGGCGGCCTTGGTCCTACCCACGATGATCTGACGATGGAAGCCCTCTCGAAGTATTTTTCGGTCCCGCTCGAATACGATCCTGAATGGATCGAACAAATCGAGACACTTTTTCGTTCGCGCAACCGCGTGATGACCGAAAACAACCGCAAACAAGGCTATCTGTTAAAAGGTGCGATTCGCATCGATAACGATTGCGGAACGGCCGCAGGCCAGCACTATACCCGCGAGCATCGAGATTTTTTCGTCGTTCCCGGCGTTCCTCATGAAATGAAAAGCATGATGGAGCGCTTTATCCTCCCCACCCTCATTCGAAAAAACGAATCTCGCGGAGAAAAAATCCTGAAACGCACGATCCTCACTTCAGGCGTCGGCGAAAGCGCACTCGCCGAGCGTTGCGATTCGATCGTTCAAAAAATTAAAACGTATCCGAACATCACGCTCGCGTTTCTTCCGAGCGCGACTGAGGTCAGGCTTCGACTTCAGATGCGGGCCAGCGCCCAAGACTTGGGCGCGCAAACTCTCTTTGATGCACTCGCAGACGAATTGCGAGCGGCTTGCGGAAAGGATTTTTTCGGATACGATTCGGCCACTCTCGAAAGCGTCGTGATCGGAAACTTACGCCGAAAAAAAGAAACGATCGCACTGGCCGAAAGCTGCACGGGCGGGCTGGTCTCTCATCTGCTGACTCAAATCCCCGGATCTTCCGAAGCGTTAGTAGGAACCCTCGTTCCGTATCAAACCCGCCTCAAAGAAACCGAACTCGGAATCGCTGCTTCGTCGATCGAACAAAACGGAGTCGTTTCGGAAACAACCGCGCGAGCGATGGCCGAAGCAATCCGAAAAAAGTGGAACACCACTTACGGCCTCGCCACTACCGGATTCTTGGGCCCTCAAGGCGGTGACGCTTTCGCTCCGGTCGGTACGATCTGGGTTGCGGTTTCGAACGGAATCCGTACCGAAGCCCGCTCTTTTCGATTCGAAACTCATCGCGCATACGCAAAAGAGCGCTCCGCTCGGGCCGCCCTCGACCTGTTTCGACGAACGTTCCAGGAGCAAACCGACACTGAAGCGCCAGGAGCATTTTGATTCCGTGCGCCGCAGCACCCCTTCTTTCGATCGAGACCTGCCCTCAAAAAAGTATCTGATTTTTCAGAGATTTTGATCATCCACGCCTGCCATCAAAAATTTGGCACGCTGATTGCTATTCGGAAGTCAGAGTTGAATTCATTTTTTTGTCAAAAGGGGGCACTCACCATGAAATTCAATCCACTCAAAAACACACTTCTCGCAGCGACCGTCGCTGCGATCAGTCTTTTCACTCTCTCGGCCTGCGAAGTCACGACCGTTCAAAGCGGTGGCGGCAGTTACGGCGGCGGCGGATACTCCGACCCGTATCAACGCGCTTGGTACGACGTCTACGGAAACCAATGCACGAGCTACGGATACCCGATGTCGGGCTGTAACTTCTACGCCGACGGAAGCAAAATCATCTCGTCCGAAGATCCGTATTATTCGAGCATGACACTTTTCTACGACTATTGGACGTATACCGATTCGTACGGTTATCGCCAAGGTTATGAGGGTTATGCCTGGCTCAGCTCGACCGGCATTCTTTATGACGAATACGGCAACGCTTTGAACGAAATGGATCAGAATCAAGCACAATCGGCCGACGTGATCAGCCAAGCTGCTCAAAAAGAAGAGCAAATGGCCCAAAAAGTCGGAAAAACGTTCGCACAAAAATACGCGCTTGCTGAAGATGCCGGTGTCAGCATCGCAAAAACGCTTCAAGACTGGGCGGTGCTCGGCAAAGATCGCGCGCGCACCGAAAGCGATGTCGCTGATTTCAGCCAACGTCTGTACGGCGTCTCGCTTGATCAGGCGAAATCGGCGCTCGTGAACGCACTCAAAGGAGACGAAAATTCGCTCGCAGAGCTGAACGTCGACGTCGCCGCTCACTGGGGGACTTCGCCAGAGACCTCGAAAGCGATCTTAAGCCAATGGTACAAAGACGAAATGAGCCAACTCGGCGTAAAATAAGCGTTCCATCCATCAAACTCAAAAGCGTCGGCTCTATCGGGGTCGGCGCTTTTTTTCGTGCTTTGCTTTACCGGGATTCCGCCGCTAAACTAAAAAAGAAATGGAACAGGCACAGGCGTTTCTCACTCATTTTCAAGGGCCGCAGGGCTATGCATTTTTCTTTTTTCTGGTGATGACCTGCGGGATGGGCTTTCCGTTCAACTCAGATCTGACTCTGATTGCGGCCTCGGTACTCGCATCACTCGGGTATTTTCAGCTGAAAATCCTGATGATCCTGGCCTGGCTTGCGATCTTGGGCGGCGATTCGGTCGCTTTTTTCGTAGCATTGAAATGGGGAAAGCAGCTCCTTCGAGTTCGTCCATTTTCATGGCTCTTTACTCCTGAAAAAATCGCGGTCGGCGAAAATTATCTGAATACGCGCGGAACAAAGTTTCTGTTCATCGTTCGTTTTCTTCCGCTCATCCGCACGGTTCTTTTCTTTGCGGCGGGATGCCTGCGGGTGAAACCTCGGACGTTTTACCTGATGAACGGAACAGCTTCGGCGATCTACGTGCCGCTGTTGATGGGTGTTTCATACTACACGAGCGAAAATATCGATGAAGTCATTTCAGCGCTCAAACGCTTTCAATTCGGCCTGCTGATCGCGATGGTGGCGATCGGTCTTGTGGTATACGTCAAACGCTCCCGCTCCAAATCGGCTTGATTAGTTTGCTTTAATGACGACGTAGTTTTCGATTTTTCGTTTTTGCCGAAGCTCTTTGGCTTTTTGATTCGCCGTCGCGAAGGTCTTGAAATCGGGCAAAATCACGCGATAACGAGTAATCCCTTGAACCACCGCCGTCATGGTCGAGGGGTGCAGACCGCGTTTTTTTAAGCTCTTAATTTTCAGCTGAGCGTCTTTTTTCGAAGGATACGACCCGAGTTGAATGGCATACTCGGCTGTCGATTCTGCAGTCGATTCTGCTGCCGGTTCAGTGGTATGAGCAGGCTCAGGATGATCGGCGGCTTTTTCGCCGACTGTCTCGGTAGGCAGATCGACGGGCTTCGGATCGTCGACTTTCAAACCGCTGTCTTTCACCTCATCCTGAGTTGCGGCTTGAATTGAATCCTGTGCCACCGCTTCGGCATGCCTCGATGCTGCGTCGAGGTCTTCGTGCGGAGGTACGACTTCCGGACTTTCTTTCAGCTTCGCTGCAGGTTCGGTGGCCGCGATTTTGGGATTCAGTTTTTTTCCGTAGTGAAGCCCCAGGGTGAAGAAGAACCCGAGCGAAATTAAAAAAAGCAGTCCGATTACCGTAAGTTCTTTCCAGCTGAAGATAAAAAACTTTTCGGTTTTTTGCATATCTTTCATTGTTGTCCGCTCTCGAAGCAATGTCAACGCGCTCCGCTCGGGTTTGGCGCGGAACTTGTACCGTCAATTTCCAAACATCGAAAAAGGAGCAAACCCATGATCAAAGCACGTCTGAAAAATACCCAAGGCCAAGGAATGAGCGAGTACCTCATTCTCACCTTCCTCGTCGCCGTCGGCGCCATCGCCGCGACTCACACGCTGAAAACCAGCATTACCGGTAAAATCGGCGAAATCAGCACCCATATCTCGCGCATGTCGCTCGGAGACGGCGGCCGAGGCAGCGGCCAGGGAAGCGGGAGTGGAGGCAGCGGAAAAGGCGGTCTCGGCGACATCTTAGGCGGAATCCTGAACTGAGATGAAACGGCGATTGTCGGGGCAGGTAATGATCGAATTCCTGGTCGGAATCGCGATCGTCGTTCTGCCCCTGAGCCTTCTTTTATGCAGCTGGTTTTACACCCAACAGAAAAAAACCGAATGTGCGCTTCAGGTATTCCGGCAGGCGCGGATTCAGCTTTTGCGGACGAAGCATTCGGTCGATCGACGCCTAACCTGCGGGCCGATTCAAGAACGGATTCGACTGAGTTCGCTCGAAGAACTCGACCACGACAAAGGCGCACTAGGGCTCGGAGATCTGATCAATCAGGTTTCGCAGCTCTCGGAGCAGCTTTCGTCTTTCTCGCGTTCTGCGCCGGGGCGGGATTCATCCGAATCATGGGACAAACCCACGATCTGATTCATACCCAGATCGCGATGGACCGATGCACGGGCGAAAATATTCTTTTCATCCGAGCAGCGACCCTGTCCATGCGGGATTCTTACCTCAGACTTCAAGGCGAACGGGCTCTCACCGCCACGGCGTGCTTGAACCCCCTCACCTGTGCGGCCGCGATGAGCGCATTTCATGCGGTGGCATCCGCCGAGCAGACGATACAGCGCACGGTGAAGGCGCTCTGGAGCGAGAAGGCCTTTCTTTGGAAATACCGTCTTTCTTGTAGTCTTCCGTTCGTCCGCCGTGACCCGTTTCCGGACTTTCCGTTCGAAATCAGCGATGCGGTTTTAGTGAGTCCCAAGATCGCGGCCGAAACTCGGTGGATCGTGGGTTCTCCGCCGCCGTTTCAGCTGCGACTTCGTTTTCGAAACTTAAGCTCGGGCGCCGAAGCCCGAAAGAAAGGAGCGATTCATGAAAAAACCGGCATCGGGCCTCAGGGTTGGAACGTGGCATGGATCGAATAAACAAAAAGGATCGTTCATTTTGGAGGCATGTGTATGGAGCTTCGTCGTCGTCTCGCTCGTGGTCGTCTGTTCGAAAGGATTTCTCGCTCGATACGCGAGTTTCAAGCTCGACGTGCAGGAGCAAAACCGGACGCTCAGAAAATAAAAGTCTTGCGCGGGCTCACCCTGGTCTTTCTTTCGATGGTCTTAGGATGGATCAGTTTTCAAGCCACCGAATCGTCGAGCATCGCCCGCTATCGCCTTCAGGCATGGCCTCAGGCCGAAGTCTGGCGCACCACCCTCGACCGAGCGGGGCTCGTTTTGCGCCCTCGTCTGGGCGATTACGCACGCCAACTTCAAACTCATCCTCATGCGTTTTCGGACGATCGCTCGATCTGGATCAGTGACGACGGCTGCCTGGTCTACCTGCCGGCTTCACCCTATCGCGAGAACGAGCCCGAGCTTCGGACCTGCGTCCCCGAGCCTAAACCGCCCGTGCATTGGATTCAGGCCGGATCAGGGCTCGAAGGGTTTGAAAATTTAATCGCCTTTTTAGGGCAAATCCCTCAAAAAATGCCATCTTCGCCCCATCCGAGACGTAATCTCATTGACCCGAAAGAGATCCGATATTAGAGTCCTGCGTATGCAAAACCATCCGCTTCACGCTCCCAAACATTCCATTCTTTCGGTCGGTTCCATGGCTTTCGATTCGGTCGCAACCCCTTCAGGCAAGGCCGACCACGTATTGGGCGGATCGGTCAATTATTTTTCACTCGCAGCTTCGCTGTTCACCCACATTAAGATCGTGGCCGTCGTCGGCGAAGATTTTCCGAAAGATCATCTGGAGTTTCTGAATAAACGCAACGTCGACGTCAGCGGAGTCCAGATCGCTCCGGGCAAGACCTTTCACTGGGTGGGCGAATACACGACCAATCTGAACGAAGCGACGACGCTTTCAACCGCGCTCAATGTGTTTGAACATTTCGACCCGAAACTGCCGGCCACTCACACCGACTGTCCGGTCGTGTTTCTGGCCAACATTGATCCGGTTCTTCAGCAAAGCGTGCTCGATCAAATGAAAAGCCACGAACTCGTCGCTTGCGACTCGATGAACTTCTGGATCGCAGGCAAACCCGACGAGTTGAAGAAAACTCTGAAGCGCGTCGATCTGCTTTGCATCAACGAAAAAGAAGCCTTCTTGCTTTCAGGCGAAAAGAGCCTTGAAAAAGCAGCGAAGCGGATTCAGACGATGGGTCCGTCGAATATTATTATCAAACGCGGCGAATACGGCTCGGCCCTGTTCACGCCAAACGGAGCATTTTTGGCTCCTGCCTACTTGATTGATGAAGTCGTCGATCCAACCGGCGCGGGCGACAGCTTCGCCGGAGCAGTGGTGGGATATCTCGCTGCCAACGGCGCCAACCGTCAGATGATTCAGAAAGATCCGGCGGCGTGGGATCAGCTCATCCGTCGCGCCGTCGTCCATGGCACCGTGATGGCTAGCTTTACGATTCAGGATTTCAGCGTCGGCCGCTTGAAGACCCTGACGCATGAAGAACTCATGCACCGTAAAGAAAAATTCATGAAAATGATGAGCGTCGGGCTCTAGTCGTCGATTTTTCCGCTCGTCAGAAAACGAAGGATGTCTTGATGAGCCGGCTCACGGATTTCGGGCCGTTCGTTGTCGATTTCGTGAAGCGCTCCCGAATATTGCCTCACTTCAAAATGGGCGGCATTCTTCGCCAAGACCTGACGGGTCTTTTGAGAGTCCACGTAAGTATCGTCTTCTCCTGAGAGCAAAACGAATCCTTGCACTTGAGAATCGATCTTCCATGAATGCGAGCGGAGCGCCGTCGTCATCAGGCGAACCGCGAAAAGAGGCGCCTTCATCGGCGAATTCGGCCGGATCGGATCGAGATGCGGGTTCGGCTCGGTCGACGAGTAGCGATCGGTGGTCAAGGTTTCAAGCGTGATCTTGTCAATCGGCAGACTTCGAAGCCCGCCGCCCACGAATGTGCGAGGCGCGATTCCCGGTGCGATCAGCACGACTTGCGAAGCTTTTCGTTTTGCCGCCACCGCGTACGCCGCCAAACCGCCGGTGGACCAACCGATGATTCGTTTTTCAGGGAAGCGATCAAGATCACGAGCTTCTCTGCGCCAGACGATCTCGCCGATTTTTTCAATCAGCGGAATCGAAGTCTGATTCATCGAACCCTCCGAGCCGCCTTGCCCCGGATAGTCAAAGGCGATGACCCGAAACCCGGCCCGAGTCAGCTTTTGAAAAAGCGGAAAATGGTTCAGCATCGAATCGCCGAGACCTTCGAAATAAATCACGTTTCCTAAAAAGTTTTGAGACTCGGCCTCTAAATATCCCGCTCGGATCGCGGTCGTCATACCTTGAACGGCAACCGATTCGCAAACCCACGGCGCCGGGCAGGAAGCACCCGTGCCGGCCTGCGCAGGCGAAGCGAACATTCCGACCATTGCCCCCAAGAGGCCCACTCCGAGCCAGCCTAATTTTGGCGTTTTCATACCGAGGGATCAAGCACGGATCGTGCCGCATGGAGCTGCTTATAAAAACATTGGCGGTCGTGCAGCGTCTAGTTTTTAAACAAAGCATGTAAAATTTATATCGATGACAAGCCCTTCATGATAAGCTTTTTTCGTGATTCGATTCGCCATCATCTTCAGCGTGCTTTCGTTCGTCCTTTGCGGTTCGACCTACTTGCTTCTTAAGCATCGGCTCAAGCTTCCGATCGGAGGCAATCGCATTTTGTTGTGTCTGATGATCGGCATCGGCATATTGATGATCGTGGGGCCGTTCGTTTATCGGGCCGCGCATGTCTCGATCCGAAATCCGCTGCAACAAGCGCTTCAATTTACGCAGTACTTTTTGATGGGCTGGATGGCCATGACTTTGCTGAGCTTCATCGGCGCCGAGATCCTGAATGGGGTTGCAAAGCTGATGGCACGTCCGTTCGATCCGTCAAAACGAATTTTCTTTACCGAAGGCGTCGCGAGAGGACTCGTGGCCGGAACCACCCTCGCGGCGTTCGGAGGCCTGTTCGAAGCGGAGATCGGTGCGCGAGTCACGCCGGTCGAGATTCGCCTGAAGACTCTCCCCGCATCCTTCGATCAATTTACCATCGCCCAAATTTCGGACGTTCATCTGGGGCCTTTGATTCATGAAAAATACCTCGATCACGTCGTCGACCAAGTGATGGCGCTTCAGGCCGATGCCATCGTGATTACCGGCGATCTCGTCGACGGAACGGTCGAGCAATTACAAATGCTGACCGAACCGTTGAAACGATTGAAAGCAAAAGAAGGCGTTTACTTCTGCACCGGCAATCACGAGTATTATTCGGGCGCGGAAGCATGGATCGCTTTTCTTCAAGCTCTGGGTATCCACGTTTTTCAAAACTCGAATGTGATCCTTGAACGCGGCGGTGAAAAACTCATGTTGGCCGGAGTTCACGATTGGCAGGCCTGGCGGACAATTCCGTCGCACAAGGCCGATCCGATGAAAGCTGCGCAAAGCGACCCATCGGTCGGGTGCAAAATTTTGCTCGCGCACAATCCGCAAAGCACCGATGAAAACGCGAAGGCAGGGTTTCACCTTCAACTTTCCGGCCATACCCATGCCGGTCAGTTTTATCCGTTCGTATTTTTGGCAAAGCTCTCTCATCGATATTTTGAAGGGCTTTACCCGGTCAACGATTCGATGCAGGTTTACGTCAATCGCGGCACCGGTTATTGGGGCCCGCCGAACCGCCTCGGCAAAAGAAGCGAAATCACACGCATCACGCTCAGAACTCAAAGCAGCGTCTAAGGCTTCAACCGCCAGTTCTTACTCGTAATCAATCGTACTCCGTTCGAGAACCAGACATACGCCCACACCCACTCTAAAAAGACGAACAGCCGGTTTCGAAATCCGATGAGATAATAAATGTGAATAAACAGCCATGCGACCCAAGCAAAAAGCCCGGTCAACCGGAAGCGTCCGGCCTGCACCACCGCTTTTTTTCGACCGATCGTGGCCATCATGCCCTTGTCCACATAATGAAAAACTTCAGTGGGCTTACCCTGAATCCGCCTCAATACATTTTTGGCCGCATGTCTTCCTTCTTGCATCGCAACCGGAGCGAGCCCCGGCAATGGAGTTCCGTCTTCTCCGATCACCCGAGCCTGATCGCCTAAGACAAAAATGTTGGGAAAGGCCCGAATCGAAAGATCAGGTTCGACCTGCACACGCCCCGAACGATCGAGTTCGACGCTGTTTTCTCCGGCCTGCTGCTGAAGGCTTCGCCCCGTGATCGACGGTGCGACCCCGGCGGCCCAAATCACCGTCTTCGATGCAATCCAAGCTTGGTCCGTTCGAACCCCTTCGCCCGTGACATCCGTCACCCGGGTCGAAAGCTTGAGATCGACTCCGAGCCGATTCAAATCGGTTTTCGCGTGATCCGCAAGTTTTGAGCCGAACTTAGAAAGCACCTTCGAATCGGCTTCGATCAAAATGATTTTCGATTTTCGCGGATCAATTCGACGAAAATCGGCTCGGATCGTATTTCGGCCCAGCTCGGCGATCGCTCCGGCCAATTCGACCCCGGTCGGACCGCCCCCGACGATCACGAAAGTCATCCAAGCTTCGCGCTTCTCGGGGTCTTCTTCTTTTTCGGCTTCCTCGAACGCGGTCAAGATGCGCCGACGAATCTCGGTTGCCTGCTCGATCGTCTTTAGACCGGGAGCGAACTCCTCCCACTCGTTTTTGCCGAAATAACTATGATTCGCCCCACAGGCTAAAATCAGATAATCGTATTTCAAAGTCTGTGAACGAAACTCGACTTCATTTTGTTGCGGATGAAAACTCACCGCTTCATCCAACAGCACTTCGACGTTTTGGTAAGGCGAAAAAAGTTTTCGCACCGGCATCGCAATATCGGCGGGCGAAAGCCCTGCGGTTGCGACTTGATAGAGCAGCGGCTGAAACAGATGGTGGTTTCTACGATCGACGATCGTCAGCTTCAGTTCAGAATAGCGAGCGAGTTTTTTAGCGGCGTTGATGCCTGCAAACCCCGCCCCCACGATGAGGATGGATTTTGTGCTCATAATTCTGATTTTAACATAAAAAAGGCGCGGAAGTTCATAACGCCTCCGCGCCTTTTATCGAATACGCGAGGTTGATCCGATAACATTGGGGTTTAAATTTTATCGGGACCTTGAGATTCAATCGGCTTTGTCTTTGGTTTCCTGAGCTTTATCCTTCAGGTAATCGGAACCTTCGTTCGTGCGGTTTTTAATTTTTTCGCCCGCGCATTTTGCGGCACTGCCTCGACAAGCAGCTTCATGAACATGATGGCGTTTCTGCTTCAGCTTCCGGTTTGCCGTATTGACGTCTTGCTGTGCTTTTTCGGTTACGGACTGATTCGCGATCGAAGAAAGAGGAATGCTGAATAACGCCAATGCGGCCAGAAAAGAAAACACGTATTTTTTCATAAAACATCTCTCCGTTCGAACCGGTGATTCGGCTCACGCGAGGATAAGCAATAAGAATGCCGAGCTTTTCCACGGCGTAGATTCGTTTTCGACGAGCTCGCGCGGAATTCTGACCCACCCCAGGAAGGAACACCGTCTCGGCAAATAAATGACGCTGTCATATTCGAACTTTATTGATACGCTATCTCGTATGAAGATGGATCTTCTTTTCGCTTTCGGTGCCGCCGCGCTTCTGTCCCCGCTTGCTCATGCGACGAGCTTCAACATTCCTCCCTTCAGTGACTTCACTTCAAGCACTCCCAACATCGTTCGCGGAACCCTTTCGAATGTCCGTGCCGAAAATGCCTTAACAGACGACGGCGGAAGAACCGTTTACACCTTTGCCAATTTAGCGGTGAAAGAAGTCTTGAAGGGCAATATTCATGACTCGAACATCACCCTTCGCGAGCTGGGCGGTAGTACGAACGAAATGACGATCGAGATCCCGAGCTCGCCCGAGTTTCACGAAAACGAAGACGCGGTTTTGTTTCTGGGCAGCGAGCAAGAAGACCACAGCTACGAAGTAACGGGGCTGGAACTCGGCAAATACCAATTAAAAGATGTGGGTGGCGACAAAATTTTGACGGGCGGAATCTTCAATTATTCCCGCACTCAAACCGGTGTTACTCCTGACCCTCGCTTAAAAGAGAATCAAACCCCCTGGTCCTTGAACCGACTTCGCAATCTGATTCGATCGCAAGAGGCGCAGCCGCCGAAGGCTGCCGTATCTCCCGCGTCGTCCCCATCGACATTGGCATCACCCGCTCCGAGCGTCGCACCCGAAACATCGGCAGCGCCGAATTTATCTCCGGACTCCGTGTCGAATTCAGCGTCCGACACCGATTCCTCTTCTTCAATGCCTTGGGGCTCCATCGTGTTAGCCGCAATCGTGGTGGGTGTGCTCCTGCGGTTGTATTTTAAATCGCGCAGCGCTAAACTGTGATCATGAGAATCCTCTCCGTCGTTCTGGCGATGTCTTTTGTTCTTTCATCCAGTGCGTTCGCACAATTTGACGAATCGGGGTTCCGCCAAGCCCTTCAGTTGAAAAAGGGGATCTATCTGAACGAAGGTGCGTTCAGCGGCGGCGCTCGAGGAAGTTCCGACTTTCGTGTTTCGCGTATTCGCATTGCGCCGAACCCGGCCGGGTATGATCGTCTAGTGATCGATCTTTCGGGAAATGCCGACGGGGAAAAAAGCACCCTCGCCCGCCCGCCCTTTTATTGGGTGGAACTGAGCGAGAATCACCGTCAGATCAACATCACGCTTTACGGAAAAGCGAAATTGGATTTTTCAACACAAACCGCGATTCAATCCGCACGAAAAACGAAAACCATTGCGAAGCTCGATTTTATTCCGCCCGTGAACCCGGATCGTTGGACCTGGAGCATCGATACTCAAATGCCGGTAAAGGCGGAAGTTTTCGAATTGACTCATCCCGCCCGTATCATCATCGATTTGAAGAAATAATTTTATTCCACCCGATCGCTTGCCTTTTTTGAAGGCCGTCCCATATTCAAGAGGGTGAATAACGACAAAGATTCCAACACCGATTTTACCGACGAAATGGACATGCTGCTACAAGAACCCGGTTCGGCGGCTGTGGCCCAAGAAACGCCGACTCCCAGCGGATTGGCGCTTCCGGATCAAATTTTACCGCAACATCTTCTCATTGTTCCCACTCCGGGACCGGTTTTATATCCCACCTTGATCGCTCCGCTCGTGGTCTGGCACCCGAAGGTTCTGGCGACGATCGACGAAGCGGTCAATCGCAACAAATACATCGGGCTTTTGCTTACGAAAGAGGATCACCTTCCGGACGAACCCAAGCTGAACGATCTGTATTCGTACGGGATCGTCGTCAAAATTTTAAAACGGATCAAACTCCCGGACGGCAACATGCACGTGCTCGTACAGGGCTTGAAACGCTTCAAAGTCAAACGCCACCTTTCCGAAAATCCGTTTCTGGTCGCTGAACCTGAATACTTCAACGAAACTCAGCCCGAAAAAACGATCGAACTCGATGCCTTGACCCGTAACGTGATCAATCACGTTCGCGAGCTCTCCGAGACTCATCCGTTTTTTACCGAAGAAATGAAGGTCGCCCTTTTGAACGCTCCAAATTCAGGAGTCGCGGCCGACATCGTGGCTTTCGCACTGGGCTTGACCAAGACCGAAGCACAGAGCTTTCTTGAAACGATTTCCGTCACCGAGCGCTTCGAAAAACTTCTCGTTCACCTGAAGCGAGAACAGGATGTCGCCGACGTTCAGAAAAAGATCAACGACGAAGTGAACAATCGCCTGAACACCCTTCAGCGCGAGTTCTTTTTGCGCGAGCAGATGAAACTGATCAAGAAAGAACTCGGCATCGAAGAAGACGGCAAAGACAAAAATTCCCGCTCCTTCCGTGAACGGATCAAAGAAGCGCGAATGCCCGAGGACGTCGAAAAAATCGCGCTCGAAGAAGTCGAAAAATTCGAAACACTGAACGAGCAGTCACCCGAATACAATATTTCGCGCAACTACCTCGACACCATTTGCAGCCTTCCTTGGAGCACTGAGACCAAAGACCTTCTGAACCTCACGCATGCCCGCGATGTGCTCGATCAGGATCACAGCGGACTGGAAAAGGTAAAAGAACGGATCATCGAGTTTCTGGCCGTGCGGAAGCTGCAAAGTAAAAAAGAGAACGCTCCGAAAAAAGGATCGATTATCCTGCTCGTCGGCCCTCCGGGCGTGGGTAAGACCTCGATTGGAAAATCCGTCGCTAAAGCGATGGGCCGAAACTTTTATCGCTTTTCGCTCGGCGGAATGCGCGACGAGGCCGAAATCAAGGGTCACCGCCGCACCTACATCGGCGCGCTCCCCGGAAAATTCATTCAAGCCGCCCGCCGCGCGGGCAGCAAGAACGCTGTCATCATGCTCGACGAGATCGATAAAATCACGACGAGTTATCATGGCGATCCGGCCAGCGCTTTGCTCGAAGTGCTCGACCCCGAACAGAACGTGAACTTCTTGGATCACTACCTGGATGTACCGTTCGACCTGTCGCAGATGATCTTCATCGCGACAGCGAATACGACGGATACGATTCCGGCCCCCCTTCTCGATCGGATGGAAGTGATCCAGCTGAACGGCTACACCTTCGAAGAAAAAGAACAGATCGCCAAAAAGCACCTGCTTCCCCGAATTTTAGAGCGGACCGGGATCACGACCCAAGAACTCAAACTCGATCGCAAAACCCTTCGCACCATCATTCAAGATTACGCGCGCGAGCCGGGATTGCGCATCCTCGAACAGCAACTCGAAAAGCTGGCCCGCAAAGTCGCGGCCAAAATCGTCGAGCGTCAAGAGGCGAAAGAAAGACTGCGTCTTCCGATCGTCATCGAAGAAGACGACTTACTCGATTATTTGGGCCCGAAACGCTTTAACCAAGAAATTGCCGACCGCATGACCACACCGGGAGTGATGATCGGACTGGCCTGGACCTCGATGGGAGGAGAAATCCTCTTCATTGAAGCAACCGATCTGCCGGGTTCAGGCCAACTCAAATTGACCGGAAAAATGGGTGAAGTGATGACCGAGAGCGCTCAGATCGCCTGGACCTTCGTGAAGAAGCGCTTGATCGAAGAAATGGTGATCAGCCCCTCGCAGCTTAAAGAAAAAGACATTCACGTCCACATTCCGGCCGGTGCGATTCCGAAAGACGGTCCTTCGGCGGGAATTACGCTGGCGAGCGCCCTTTATTCGCTCTTTACCCGTCGGCCTGCCCGTCAAAAAACCGCGATGACCGGAGAGCTTTCGCTCACCGGCAAGGTTCTTCCGATCGGCGGCGTGCGTGAAAAACTGCTCGCAGCGAAACGTGCCGGCGTCGATACCGTGATTCTTCCTGAAGAAAACCGGCGCGACCTTTACGATCTTCCGATCGAGTTGATGAAGAGTCTGCAGCTGCATTTTGTTTCGAAGGTCGACGAAGTCTTCAACCTCGTCATCGCACCGCCTCGAAAACTGCCTGCTCCGGTGATCAATAAGATGAATAAGAAGAAAGCGAAGAAGAGCGTCAAAAAATCTGCGTCTCGAAAGATCGCCTATTCTCGTGCACACTGAGAAGTATGGGAAAAAAGACCGTCGGCATCATCGGGATGGGTAAAATGGGCGAAGCCATCGCCCAAGGCCTCATGCAATCGGCATTGGGCGAACAATACACGATCAGCGGCACCACGCGAAGCGAGGAATCGGCGAAAGAGATCCGATCGCAGTTGAAGGTCACCTGTACTACCGATAACTCGCAAGTCATTCGAAATGCCGATATCATTTTGCTCTCGGTCAAACCTCATCAAGTGGAGTCGATTCTAAAATCCAATCAAGCGAATTTTCGTTCAAACCAACTCCTACTCTCGATCTGTGCTGCGATCACGACCGAACAGCTTTCAGAGTGGAGCGGCGGCAAGCCCTCGGTGATTCGTGCGATGCCGAACACACCTTGTCTTCTGAAAAGCGGAGTGACCGCCCTTTGCAGAGGTCCGCGCTGTACGGACGATCAGCTCAAAGAAGCGGAAGCGATCTTTTCAGAGCTGGGCCTCGTGACCATACTCGAAGAAAGCTTATTTGACGGAGTGACCGGACTCAGCGGCTGCGGCCCCGCTTATATTTATTTGATCATTGAGGCTTTGAGCGAGGCCGGGGTGAAGGTCGGGATCTCGCGCAAACAAGCGACCTTGCTTGCGGCACAAACGATGATGGGGGCAGCAAAGATGGTGCTTGAGCGGTCAGAGCACCCGGCGGCACTGAAAGACGAAGTCACCACCCCTGCGGGCTGCACGATCGACGGGCTCATGGCCCTCGAAGAGGGAAAACTGCGCGTGACCCTGATTAAGGCCGTTTTGGCTGCGACCAAACGAAGTAAGCTCATGCATTCTTGACGAGGTCGGGCCCGCCATTGGGTAGCAATACCGCGTTATAAATGCGCGGTGAAGTTGATCATGAAGTACATCTGCTGCATGAACAGAGGCTTGTTCTCAAGATCGCTTGCGTTCGGCGGCGAGTAGGTCCGACTCGGTTGATTCAAATCAACCTGCGAGGTCGAAGCGATTAAATACTTGTTTCCGACCAAAAACCCGAAATGATCCTCACGCCCTTTGAACGGATAGAACTTCAGGCCCGTTCTGAAATACATTTGCTGAAGCACGCCTTGGTCAAGGTAATCGTAATGCAAAAACTCGGTCTCGGCGTAAACCCGGTAAAAGATATTGAACACGTATTCGAGATTCAACTGTGCTGAATACGTATTGACGTTATCGCCGTAAGCGAAAATATCCATCAAGGTCGTGAACGGCTTGTCGTTCTGATCGTAGCTGATGTAGTTGTGCGCGACCTTCCCCGGCAAAGAGCCCAGAATCGAACGGCCGTAGTGACGGACTTGAGGCTTGAACCAAACATTCAGGCGATCGTCGATCAGGTGAGTCCGATACTCGCCGTAAGCCATCGCGGCCCAGGCGTTTTCGTCCGCGCCGTATTCAGCACCGTAACCCAAACCGTTGTCGTAAGAATGCTTGGAGTACAACGTACCCATGAACTGCGGTGGCTGGTACAGGGTTTCGGTTTCCTGAATAAAACTCGTCAGCCCCAGGTATCCCTTCCAAAAACTCAGATCAAGTGCGACGACCCCGCCTTCGAGCCGAAAGCTTCCGGTTCCGTCGACCATCAGTTTTCCCTGAAACTGGTCTTTCGTGGCAATGATGTAACCGCCGTCGGTTTCTTTTTCTTCGATGAAAAGCCCAGTTCCGATCGTCTGGCGATTGATATCGCTTAAACGGAACTGAAAATGCATTCCCAACAGATCTTCTTCAAAAGTCAGCCCCACCATCGGAACGATCATCGCCAGATAAGTCGGACCGTTACTGGATGTTCCGTGGGTCAGGTTCAATTTCACATCGAGAGTAAAGGTGTCGATCGGCCGGAATTCCGAGCGCGCGGTCATCCAATAGCCGTTGCCGTGATAAAAATCGTATTTATAGAACTTAGTGTTGTCGCCGCCGGTGAAAATCGGCTTGAAAAAATCGGCATCGATCGCGAAGGCATAACGATCGTTTTTGGGGAAGAGTCGGTAAGGCTGGTCTTTGGTTTCTTCGATCAGATTCGCGTTGGGTTCATACTTCAGATAAGCGTTTGCCGTTCCGCAAACCGCTAACCCCATCAAACAACTCCATCGTACCGCTGAAGTCCATCGCATTCGGATCGGATTCTTAGAGTTCGCCCGGCAATGGCGCTTCGTCTTCACCTTTGTAGATGGCTTTGACTTTTCCGCCGGCGATTTCGCGAAGCGAAGTCACGATCGTGCGGTTTTTGCATTTGACCAGAGCATCGGATCCTTTGAACAACTGACGCGAACGGCGGGTCGCCAGATGAATGAGTTCATACATATTATCGACGTGATCCAAACAGTCTTCAATGGTTACGCGTGCCATGGGTATTTCCTCTTTTCGATATTCATCATATTTACGCGAATTTACACCCGATGTCAACGTCGACGGCGAAGGGCCTGCTCGATTTCGCGATTTTGGGACTTCTTTTTCAAATCCTGCCGTTTATCGCCCTTTTTCTTCCCTTTCGCGAGCGCGATTTCAACTTTGACTCGGCCCTTCAGGTAGTACATCCGGGTCGGAACGATCGTCTTTCCCTCTTGGGTCAGCGCCCCAAACATCCGTTTGATTTGATGCGCATGCAGCAGCAATTTGCGGCGGCGGCGGGGTTCATGGTTCCAGATGTTTCCGTGTGAATAAGGCGCGATGTGAAGATTGACGAGCCAGGCTTCGAGCGACGGGACCCGCGATCCGCCTTTTTTGCGATTCGTGATTTCGACGAACGCATCTTTCAAGCTCGGAGTCTGGTTTCGGATACTTTTGATTTCCGTGCCCGCAAGTACGATCCCCGCTTCGACGATCTCATCCAAAAAATAATCGGATCGCGCGGTTGAATTCGTCGCGATCAGCTTCTGTGTCGCCTCGCTCATAACGGACTCTTCAGCTCCGCATGAGAATGCGAGGGATCATGTTCCGGCATAGCCACACCCAAACTTAAAATCAATTTAAAGGCGGCATCGACCTTCAGGCCGCTTTCAATCACTTCCGATTCTTTGACCATCAAATAAAACCCCGACGTCGGATTCGGCACCGTGGGAACAAACACGCTCAGATAGCCCTTCGGGATTCCGTGTAAATCGGCGTGCCCGGTGACGAAACCCACCGTCCACATTTCTTTGCGCGGATATTCAAGGTACACGACCCGGCTGAATTGTTTACCGCCGCTGCTTGAAATCGCTTTGAACAATTGATCGAGCGAACTGTAAATCGGACCAAAAAGCGGGATGCGCTCGATGCCTTCCTTCAACCATTCGAAGACTTTTTTTCCGAAATAAAGACGCGAGAAAAATCCGACGAGCGAAACGGCGATCACTCCGCCCAGCAAAATGCCGATCGTGATCAGAAATCGAACGACGCCCGCAACCTCGCTGCTTTGATCGCGAAAAATCCAATGAAGCGGAACGTTCTCGATCCAGCCTAAGATGCCTCCGAAGACCCACTGAAATACGACCGCGACGATCAAGATGGGCGCTAGGACCAGCAAGCCCGCCAAGAAATAGCCTTTAATGATGGATCGGATCTGATTCAGATTGACGTTCATATTCAATTAAACGGAATGGCCACGTTGGCTCCGCCGCCATACAGCCATCCCGAAGCCGTATATCCCGGAGCGCCGATCTCGTTTGAATCTGATTTTACCACAGTCTGCGAGACCAAGCGAGAAACCTGAGCATGGAGGCTCCATTCCCAACCGGAGCGAGTGGGAATCGTCACCCCCAGGATCACGTCATGACGAGGAGGATCGAGGTAGTTTCCGTTTTCGGTCGGCAGGTCTTTAAAGATACTGTCCTTGAAGCGATAGTCGATTTCATACAGATTGTCGCCCCACTGAAACGCAAAGCCTGCTTCAGGAACGATCAAATTCCGCGCCCGATAGGCGGGGGCCAGGCTCGATGAAAATGTCGTAGAACAATTATTTCCACCGCTTTGACTACAATCGCTAGTCACACTTTTGATCAAGGCCGCCCGGGCCTGATACCCGTTCCAAAGCTGATAAGAAGCGCCCCATTTGAGCTGCACGACCTTGTTCAACCGGGTTTTGCCTGCAAATTCGAATTCCCAGGGCTCGAAGTACATCGCGCTCTCAGAAGTGTAGGCATAACTGATTCCGGCGTTGACGGACCCGAAGACCTGCGCGCTTGCCGCCGTTCCCAAATCGAACGTCGCCTTGTTTTCACCCCGAACGGTGAAGGTGTAATCGCGGTATTGAATGCTGGCCTGAGGCACGAGGGTCGGCTTCAATTTCGCCGTCAGACGCTGATCCGAGTATTTACCGCTTCCGCTTTGCAAAAACACGTTGGCTTGAGCCGATACCGAAAATCCGACGTCGGCTGCGACGCCGACACGCCAGTCGGGGTTAAGATTCATCCCCGTCGCGAGCAACACTCGCGGGCGCTGCGCCTCGGCTCGGTAAAGCACGAACTCGGGTTGATAGATGTAGCCCGTATCGAGTTGCGCCAGCGAATTGAGCGGAAGGTAAGTCTTGAGCGAAACCGACCACATTCGATCGAGATCGACAATCGCCTGGGCCTTCAAGGTTTGCGCGAAAACATCGGGGTACTGACTATCGACATTTCCGTACTGAGGCGAAGAGACGGTCGAGGTTGCCTCGTTTTCGACGACCACGTGTCGAATCGAGGGAATATCGGGATGAAGGTACTCGATCCCCACTTCGATCGTAATCGGTTTTTCCTTTTGGATCAGCGAATGCAGGCTCGACGGCGCCATCAGCTCGCCACCCAGGATCGAGGCCTGCGCGGACCCCGAGAGTGCGAAAAAGACCGCGACGAAAAATGTTACGAAAACCGCTTTTTCCATATCGCCACCCAATCCTTCCATTCCAGCGCCTCGGCCCGAAGTTTCGGGTCGACACCACTTTCGTCGAACGCATTCAACCACTGGCTTCCGACCAAATTCCCGCGAATCATCTTTCGCCGGTGCCGAAACGAATACATCAAAAGATCATTCCAGGCCTCTCGCCGCTCGGGTGATTTCACATCGACGTAAGGCTCGCTTCGACGGGTCAGTCTTACGACTTCTGACATCACCTTCGGCGGCGGGCGAAAAGCTCCGGGCGGAACCTTCAGGATCGGCTCGACCTGCCATTCGTTTTGAACGTAGAGCGAAAGACTTCCCCGATCGCGAGTCGACGGGTTTGCGTAAAGCCGCTTCGCCACCTCGGCTTGAAACATCAGAATCATCTCGGGAATCTGCGAAGTCCTCTCACACAGACGAACGGCGATCGCCGTCCCCGCCGAATACGGCAGGTTCGACACCACGACGAGTTTTCCGATTTCATTCAGGACCTCATCCGGCTGCTGCAAAAAATCACCTTCGAGCAAGTGACGGATCCGCGACTCAGGCCTCCAATACTCGATCAGCTCGCGATCGCGCTCGGCCACGTAAAACGGAATATCTTGAGGAACGGCCTCTAATAGCGGGCGGGTAATCGCGCCTTTTCCGGGTCCGATTTCCAGTAAAGCGCACCCGGGGTTTCTTTGTAGTGCTTCGGTCGTCGCATTCACAATTCCCTGGATCACATGGGGGTCGCTTAAAAAATGCTGCCCGAACGCTTTTTGTTTATTGAAGGTCGCCATGATTAACTTTCCGCAACCGCGAAGGCGTTCAGCTTCAGATAATGCTCCCGCGAAAGACCGAAACCTTGCGCGAACCGCACCGCTCCCGCAGCCGCGATCATGGCCGCGTTGTCAGTGCAATATTGAAGATCGGGATACGAAACCGGCACAGCGGATTCTTTTTGAAAACGCTCCCTCAAGCGGGAATTCGCAGCCACGCCGCCGACCACGACGATCGAACGTGCGCGTGTGGCTTTCGCGAGATTCAACGTCTTTGAAATCAACGGATCGATAATCGCCTCTTGCACGCTCGCGCAAAGGTCGGCAGTCACTCGGTCGTAAATGCCCTCGGACCGGAGCCGTTTTGCAAGCAACATCACCGCCGTCTTGACCCCGCTGAACGAAAAATCAAGCGAGTCTTTTTGCTTGAGCCCTCGCGGAAGCTCGAACGCTTTCGGGTCACCGCCCCGAGCTGCTTCGTCGATCCATTTTCCGCCGGGGTAAGGATAACCGAGAATCTTGGCCGTTTTGTCAAAGGCTTCGCCTGCGGCGTCGTCGATCGAACGCCCCCTGAGTGAAGCCTTCAGAGCGTCGGCACTCCAATGCAAGGGCGCTTGTTCTAGATAATGTAAATGCGTGTGCCCCCCTGAAACCATCAGAAACACCGCCGGAAACTCGATATTCGGCGCGCCCGATTTCGAACTCGTCAGAAACGCGCTCATCAAATGTCCTTCAAGATGATGTACGGGAACGAGCGGCTTTTCGGTCGAGTACGCCAGCGCTTTCGCCGCCGTCACCCCCACCAATAAAGCGCCGATCAACCCCGGCCGGTTCGTGACCGCGATTGCGTCACAATCGACGACCTCGTGACCGGCGCTCGAAAGCGCCTCACGAACGACGGGCTGGATTTGCTCTAAATGATTGCGGGATGCCACTTCGGGAACGACACCGCCGAACGGCTGATGAAGCGCGATCTGCGAATACGTGCTTACGCTTAACGGGCGGAACTCATCCCGTCCGTCGCGGGTTTCGTGAAGCAGGACCGAGGCCGAGCATTCATCGCAAGAAGTTTCGATGCCGAGAATGAGACTCATTTTTTCTTCAGGCGTTTTTTGGCCAGTTTTCCTTCGGCGGTTTTCGGGAACTTATCGGCGAGATCCGAATAAAATGCTTTCGCGTCGTCTTTCATCCCCAACGCATTGAAGCTTTCGGCAATACGAAGAAGCGCCTTCGGATGATACGGCGATTTTTGATAGCGTTCCGGGAATTTTGAAAAATCAACGATCGCTTTTTTGTATTGCTTCAGCTTGTAATACGATTCCGCCCGAATATAAGTCGCTTCGATTGCCTTTTTCGAATCGAGTTGGTCGTTTTTTTGCAAATATTGATCGAGGTACTGAATCGCTTGTTCGTAAAGACCTCCAAAGTAAGCGTCTTTACCGGCATCTAAAGCGGTTTTTCCTTGGGGAACATCGAGCTTCTGAGGCTGAAGATCTTGCAATTGTTTTTCCAGGCCCGCGACTTGATCGTCGAGCTTTTTCTTTTCGTCAGCATGCGCCTGATCGTCGAGCTGTTTTTGATGCTGAAGCTCTTCGACTCTGCCCGTGAGCTGAGCCACTTGAGCACGCAATTCTTCGACGTTATAACCACCGGATGGCGGCGGTACCGAAACCGGAGCCACCGCTCCCGAAGCGGTACCCGCACTCGTACCGACCGACGAACCCGTCGTCGCTACCGGCGCAGTCGCGGGAGGCGCACTCGAGACCGTCGATGCAGAGGAAGACGTCATGCCCGATTTCGAGCGAAGATCTTCACTTTGAACCGAGTCGTCCGGCACTGCGGAGGATGAATCGTCGTAATCGCCGCTTTGATCACTGATTCCGTGTTCCCGGTTCCATTCGGCGCGAGTGGTGACACACGCATTCAAAACGAGCAAAAGCCCCATTAAAATCGCAAATTTTGACGTCAAGTTCATGTTGGAACTCTCTCAAATCCGACCGCGAAATTCAATATTTGAATGGAGTGATCGTTGAGCAGAATTAACGAGGCTGGGTCGTTTGAGGGGCCGGACTGCCGGCCGGAGCAGGCGTCGGTGAGACACTGTTGTCGATCGGGGTTCCGATCGGCATGGGCGAATACGAGGGTTCGGCCAAGGGATCTTGCGGAAGTGCCTCGCGTTTTCCGCCGTTTCGAATCGACTCGAATTCCGCCCTTTCGGCGAAAACTCGGGCTCGATCCGCGAGCTTCTTCGCATCTTCGAAGTTTTTATAGCGATATTCGTGACGGGCACGTTGGCCGATTTCATTGGCCAAGCGGTACAGCTCGGGGGCCAAAACGTCCGCATTGACTTCCTTGGCCGCTCGAATCGAGACTTCCATGTTCGACATTTCTTGTGCGGGCCGAACGGCCGTGACCGAGCAGGCGGATAAAAAGACGGGGCCCATCATGCAAGATGAGAGCCCCATCAAAATCAATCCTGTGATTTTCAGAGATCGATTCATTAACGAGAAGTGATCACGAAGTTAGCGCGACGATTTTTCGCGTAAGCTTCTTCGCTCATCCCGTTATCCAACGGCTTTTCTTTTCCGAAGCTGATCACGGTGATGCGATCGGCCGAAATGCCTTGGTCGACCAAGAATTTCTTCACGGAATTCGCACGTTTTTCGCCCAGAGCGATATTGTATTGGATTCCTCCGCGTTGATCGCAATGACCTTCGATTTGAATTTGCACCGAGGTTTTATCTTTCAGAATTTGCACGTTCGAAGTCAGAATGCCTTTGGCTTCGGTGTCGAGCGTGTAAGTGTCGTAGCCGAAATGGATCGTTTGAAGACCCATGGCTTGACCGTTGTCCGAATCACCCATGGTGTTTTCGTCGGCATTGGCTGCCGTCGGAAGATTTCCTTCGTCGGCATTGTGTTTTTTCGAACATGCAGTCATCGCCAATGTAGCGGCGAGCGTAAGCATCAGTAACTTTTTCATAACGTCGGTTTCTCCTTCTGACGAATCAAAGTGTTGTCATTATACCTATTTGATTGGTTTAGTTTAGAAGCACTTTACCCATTCATGCAAGTCATCATCGAGAAATTTATGACAAGCAATGTCGACCCATGAAGCATCGGGTTTAAAATCGATTCGATTCCGCAAATCCACCCTTTCAAACGACCGCTTTGCCTGAAATCGATGAATCGCATCGAAAATGTCGTGTTGCATTAGCGTCGTGAGGAGGCGCGCACCGCCTTCACAAAAGATACTTTGAAGTGGTTTGCCAAACTCGGTTGTTTCGACCGCATGCCGAAAGCCATCGACCCCCTCAAACGGAAGCCAGGCAAGGCCGGTCGCCCGAGGCAACTTTTCCGAGATCGCCTCAAAGCGCTTGCGCTCGATGTAGACGAAAACCGGACTTTCTTCATGAATCAGAATTTCGGTCATCGGCAAGGATGCCAACATCGCATTCGGATCGAAAACCAGACGAACGGGGTTTCGCCGATGAGGAAGCGCGCAATCGCGAACCGTGAGTTTCGGTCGATCCGTGATCCAGGTTCGTGCCCCGACCAGAATAGCATCGTACTTCTGCCGAAGCCAATGGGTATAAGCCCGCGAAATCTCGTTCGTGATCCATTTCGAATTCCCCGAAGCGTCGGCCAAATAGCCTTCCTCGTTTTGAGCCCATTTCGCGATCCACACCGGCTTTCCCGTCATGCGATTTTTGAGGAACGGAAAGTGCCAGGCCCGAGCTTCGTTCTCTAAAACTCCGAGCACGACCTCTTTGTCCGAATCCCGGAGCTTTTGGATTCCTTGACCGCTGACTCGCGGATCAGGATCGGCGCAGGCGATCACCACGCGATCGACCGGATGGCTTAAAAGCAGGTCGATGCATGGGGGCTGAAATCCGAAATGCGTACAGGGCTCCAGAGTTACGTACACCGTCGCACCTCGAAGCGCTTCGGGGTCTGAGACCATTTCGAAGGCCATTCTCTCGGCGTGCTCATGCCGATAAGCTTGAGTGAACCCTCGCGCGAGCTCGCGATTTTCTTTCACGATCACGCATCCCACGGCCGGGTTCGGAGCGGCCCATCCCACTGCATTCATGGAAGTTAAGAGCGCTTGCTCCATCCAATATTCGTCGGTGCCGAACTCGAAACTCGGTTCGACTTTTTCGTGAAGAGCGCGATCCAATCGTCCGCCGAGCGAGTAGCCCGGCTTCAACGTCCGTTGCATTGGCACAAGAATCGCAAGAATGGCAGCTCAAAACAACTCAAAACGAAAGGATAGTTATGAGAGACATCAATCGAGCCCTCTTGTTGGGGCGACTGGGAATGGATCCGATTTTGCGGATCTCAAAAAGCGGCACTCCGTTCACGAGTTTTAATCTCGCGACAGAGGCTTACATCAAATCGAAAAACGAAAGCGAGACGACCTGGCATCGAATCGTCGTGTGGGGCCAGCAGGCCCAGTGGTGCTCGGAAGGCCTGAAAAAAGGAATGCCGGTCTTCATCGAAGGCCGCCTGAAGGTGCGCAAGTACGAAGCCGACGGAACGGTGAACTACATGCACGAGGTTCACGCCGATAAGGTGAACTCACTTCATCGAGGATCGAATTTATCTCACTCTCACGCCGATGAAGCGGAAACGCTCGAAGCTGAAATGCCGAGCGGCGAGCTGAATCATTGATTCCCTCCCAACCCCACCCGGTCGTCGGTTTTTCGGAGTCGGCGGCCGGGGTTTATCGAAAAAACACCTAAAAATAAAAAACCGAGGCAGCGCGCTTGGGCATTCCGTATCAAACTCTGATCAGCAGCATTCTTCACCGCTATGCGCACGGAGAATGGATCGATAAGAAAACGCTGGCGGAAATCCGTGAGCTCAAATCCGCGTGAATTTCGTTCTCGGAAGAATCGACTATTGAGACAAAACCACGTCACCGATCATGACCGCTTGCGGAAGCAACGCGGGCTCTTCATCGATCGAGACGAAGCGATCAGCACGAGCGATCGCGGTTTTTGCGTCAACGTGAATAATTTTGATTTTTCCGACCGGGATCATGTGATCACCCATGTGCTTTTGGGTCAGGTTATCGAAGCTCGAAATCCGGCGATAAACATCGAGAACCGAGCCTTTCTTCACTCCGTTGTCCGAGCCCAGGCTGATGAAGATATCTTGAGGCGGAGCTTTCTCGCTGACGCCTAGATCAATTCCACGATAAACCTGATATACGTTCCCCTCGTCGGCGAGCGCGGTTGAGTGAAACAGGATCGAAACACCGAATGCAAGCAGCAGGGCGAGCATGGCATTCCTAAAAATTCGGGTATGGCTTAAGAGCTGAATGGTTTTCACGGGTCGTCCTCCATGTACGAACGTGTTATCGAGCGACCGATCCGTGGTCTGACATGAGAGCCTTCCAACCCTCATACTCTTATCGGTCTTCCGCGACACACCTTTAGCTCAGCGGTCAGTTTCCGTAAAAAGCCTTCAAGATCGCATCGACAAAATCTTGACTCTCATCCCCGGCCCGTGCACGCGCGATGGCGAGCATCTGATCGTCCGAATAAGTTTTCGAGGTCATGAACGCTTTGACTTCCGGAGTTGCCATCCACTTGCGGATCCCTCGATCGGTCGTCCAACCCCATGCGTTTTTGCGATAATGATCCTGGTCGTCTACGACCCATTCGCTGAAAAGACAGAACCGTTTCAAACGTTGTGCGAAATAAACGCGCGACCGGCAATGATCGAACCGAGTTTGGGCTTCGGCCACCATGAGCGGTTGAAGTGTTTTCCAAATCGGATCTAATTCCTTTTTCTGTGCATCGGTCGGAACCGGCGGAAGATCCGGGGTCGACGATACTGCTGGAACCGCAGGCACGTTCGGTTTCGAGACACTCGAAGCATTCGAAACGCTCCAAGCGCGAACTTTTTCACAAGCCTGATCGCCCAATTGATCCACGACCGGATCGACGGCGACGAAGCGATACGAATCGGCCTTCAGGCGATCCTGAAGAATCGGATTCACCGCAGCCTTACATTCTTGATAGGAATAAATCTGGCCTTTGCGCCATGAAGTATTCTGAATCAGCTGCTGATAAGCGAAATCGACGGAACCGGCTTTCGCAGATTCGAGTTGTAAACCTTCAGTTTTCGCGACTTCGCTGACTTTTCCATCCAAAAGAACTTTGAATCGCGGAAAGAGGATCCGCTCGTTCACCCAATTTCTTGCATCGGGCGACAGGATCGCAGCCCCCTGCTCCACACCGGCTTCCGAGCGAAGCGCGGTCATCTCGTCCGGCAGTCGTTCGTTCACGCATTGAATGATCGAAGGAGCAACGTACTGATCGCCTGCGGTGTACGGCTCTAACAATACGTCCGTATTCACCCGAGACGGTACCGCCAAACAAGTTTGCCAAAGTTGATCGGTTCGTGTTTTGATGTCATCGTTGAATTTTGCAAAAAACCCGTCATAGAACGTAACCACATCGCCATAGACCCGATCATAAGAATTGGCGGATTCGAAGCGTTTTTTCTCGGCACTCTTCAGATCGGCATCCGAAACCGAAAGAAGGACCTTGTATTTTTCTTCCAGCCGATCAAACTCGGCATCCAGTTTCGTCTGATAACAGGCTTCAGGATCTTTTTCTTGCCAGCATGAAAGCACCAGCGCACGACCGTCGAATTCTTTTAAGATCGCATTTCTGAACTCACCGACCCCGCCGATCAGATCGGTCAATCGATCGCTCGATTTTAGGTATCCGTTCAGCTCGGGCGTCAACTTCGTAATGGCCGCCGGAGTGATCTCGTCCTCGAAACGATCGAGAATCGCACAGCCTTCGGGCTCGTCGTATCGAATCTGTTCGGCTTTCGTCGAAATCGTCGCAACCACCTGCTCACGAATGCACGCCTTGACTTTTTCGTCGACCGGAACCTGCACGTTGATCAGCTGAGTTAAGGCAGACGGCTTGGGGGTCGCCTCCGTTCCGACCTTTCCGGAAACGCAAGGAGTCAGCCATTGATCGATGTTTTCGATCACGGCGTTTTTCAAATCGTCGGCGTATTCGTTTTTCAAATCGTCTTCGGTGTAACCTCGTCCGGCAAAAACTTTTTTCTTCGCGTATTCGTATTTTGCGGGTGCTCTCGCATGCAGCGTCGCCGGATGGGTGCGAAAGGTACCAATCGTCTCGGCGAAATCCTCGGCAGGGCTCGTCTTCGCGTACTCGCTTGCCCATCCGATGGTCTGACCGTTATTTTTCCAAACTGCACGATAAGCTCCGCCTGGCTGAACCAGATTTTCCATTTTCCAGTCTGAAATGGCTAGAAACTCAGGATCTTGATCCATCGGTCGCGCGGGACCGCTCTTGCCCGCGAAATTCCACGCCGACAATCGATGCGCGATCTCGTGGGTGGTCGATTGATAAAACGGCGCCTGAATATCGAACGGATCGTTGCGATTCAATCCCAAGCATTCGTCCGAAAGCAAAATTTCACCCGAAGCCCAGGTACCGACCGCCCAACCGCAAGTACCGCTCATCTTCCAAGGGTCGGGAATAAATCCGTGCGGCAGGCGATGAATTTCGTTCAACGACGGCATCGAGATCATACTTTTCGGAAGCATGCTCGCCGTCAGCCAAAGCGCTTTCCATTCGTCGCGATTGAAAAGATATTTCTCCAGAGGATAACCCGCCGGCGATTCGGTCGTCGTTTTCGAGCCTGAATGCCAGGTAAACGCCTTCAGCGCAGCAATGGGATAACCCGTTTTTAAAAAATACCAATACTGAAAAAGCCCTTCGTCGGTCGGATTCGAATAAAGCGCATTGATAAAGCAGCTATAATCCTTACAGTCTTTTTGTTTCGGATCGACCGCTGTCCACGACTTCGTTCCGCTGACAGTGGTATCCAATAAATAATTGCTCTTCAGAACGTCGATCGTCGCCTGAGGGAGATCGCTGAACTGCAGGTCTCCGTGCTGATAGGACGCATGTTTTCCGTCGGCGTAAGCGGTTTCCATTTGAGTCACTTCTTGCTGAATCACGGAATCCTGAAACCGATCGATAAAGCACCGAGGAGCACTTTGCGCGGGCGAACGGCCCGTCCGATCGTGCTTGGCTACCTGGTACTGAATCCAAAGTTGATGATCGCCGCGCGAACAGCCGCCGATCAACACCATCGAAACCGCAAAAATCAAAACGGCCAACAGGTCTTTATTTTTTTTCATAATAGAACACCCGTGTGACCCGATCGCCGGAAGGTTGATAAACGACGCCCATGCCTAAGGAATCGCAGGCGAGCTCTCTTAAGGCCTGGCCATGTCCCTCGATGGACGCCCCTTCGACACTTTTTTCGCGATACGATTTGCCTTTGAATTGATAACGCCAATACAGCAGCGCCGATTCGCGATCATTCGGTTTTCGACTGCTCGAAACCACGACGCCGTCTTTGATGAAATACTGTTCGTCATGACTCGTGCTGACGATCTGAAAATCGCGGTCGATGCTCGATGTCTGAACGGAATCGAAAACCCCTTGCTGCTTCAGGTTCGATACTAAATCCTGCTTTTTCTGTTTCACGGTCGCGGGAACAGGCCCCATTTTCGACTGGGGACTACACCCCGCCATCAGCAGACTGCAAAACAGCAACGGCCGAAAGAAAGTTCTCATGACTTTCGTTTCGGCCGTTTGAGCGTCAATCTTGAATCGCTAAGACTGGTTATTGCTTTTCAATACGCATGTATTTGTATTTATTCTGGATTGCCTCGGCCACGCGGAAGTTTTTCACGCGCGACTGACGCAATCGGTACGTCTTATAATAGTAGCCGTAAGCCCAAGGCACCTCTTCTTGGATGATGTTCTCAAGCTTCTTCACGATTTCCTTGCGGCCCTTCGCGCCGGCGGGAAGAACGGCCAGCTTCTGATAAAGGGCATCGTATTGCGGATTCTCGTAATTCGAATCGTTCGGGCCCGGAGCTTTGTTCGGACCGTACAGAAGCTGATATCCGTTTTCAACATCCGGGTAATCCATGCTCCAACCGCCGAAAGCGATCTGAAGGTTCCCTTGCTTCGCTTTTTCGAGATAAGCAGGAAAGGTATTCAGAATCGCGTTCACCTTGATTCCGATCGCGCCCAACTGTTGAACGAAGAACTCACCCATCTGACGATAGCGGGTCTCAGCACCCCGGAAATCGAAGTTCAGCGTCGGCAGGCCTTTTCCGTCGGGATAACCGGCCTTCGCCAAAAGTTCTTTCGCCTTTTTCAGGTTGTAATCGTACTTGATGGCGGTTGCGCCGATGCGATCGGCAACCCCCGGAGGACACATCTCGGTCTGAAGCGTGCCCGTGTACTTGTCGAAGGTATCCATCCACTTCTGACGATCGATCGCTGCCGAAATCGCCTGACGAAGGTATTTATTCTTCAGAAGCTTATCCGCCATGTTGAATTCGACGTAATACATCACGAGCGAGTTTTCATGCTCGGCGACGACTCCTTTTTTCGCGAGGTCGTCGCGAACGTGAGTCGCATCCTTCATCGCGGCCCGGAAGCTGTCTTTCGTCAGCTCGAACGAATCGATGTCGCCTTTTTCGAATTTCAACAACCGAGGCTGGTCTTCCTTGATGATGTCGAACCGAATTCCGTCCAGCATCGGCATCGGTTTGCCCGCATCGGCCAAAAAGCCCGCCTTTTTCAGGGTTTCGGAGTTCGAGGTCGTCGGATAGTTCTCTTTGAAGTTCGGGTTTTTGACCAGAATCAACTTTTGATTCGTCTCCCAGGTCTTCAGAATGAAAGGCCCCGTCCCGATCGGGTGATCGCGAAGATTGCCCTCTTTATCGCCATAAGCCGCGACCGCCTCGGGCGGAACCGGTGAGGTGAAGTCCATTGCCAGGATATAATTCAGGATCGGATATGGCCGAACCAATTTAAACTGAATCGTGTAATCATCCGGAGCGCTGATGCCTGCGATCGGCGCATCGAAAACTTTTTTGAAATCCTCGGATTTCGCGGCTTGAAGCTTCTTCTCGAAATCGGTGAAGCCCACGACCTTTCCTTCAAACACCCATGCGCCTTGCGACTGAATCGACGGAATCGCCAGACGCTTGAATGCGTAGATGAAGTCAGAGGCTTTCAGCTCACGGCCCTTACCGCCGTTCTGGCTGAATGCAGGATCATCGGCAAAATGAATTCCTTTTTTGATCTTCACGGTCACCGTCAGACCGTCTTTCGAATAAACCGGCATTCCGTCGGCCAAACGAGGTTCGAGAGTCAGTTGGTCTTCCAGATATTTGTATTGAAGAAGGGTATCGTAAATTTGCGCCAGCACCTCGGCACTGACCACGTCGTAGACGTTGGCCGGGTCCAGGGTTTTCACGTCGTCTTTCAACGCGACCCGAAGGACGTCGCCTTTCATTTCTTCGTGCTTGCTACATCCACTGATCGCAAATACCGTCGCGATCGCTACGGCCGTTGCCAGGCCGAGCAATTTTCTCTGCTTCATTTCTCTCTCCCCCTTATGGTGATTTCCGTTGGTGTGGCCTTCGGCAATACCCATTAACCGTTGAGTTTTTTTACAACAAATGCCTTCGCCGTGGCAACTGCATCTTGTAATCCGTCGGCGCGCGATCCCCCGGCTTGCGCGAAATCGGGCTTCCCGCCGCCTTTTCCGCCGAAAGCATCGGTGCTGGCCTTGATCACTTCACCCGCGTTCACTGCTCCGGCCTTTGGACCCACTGCAACAACCAAGAACGGCTTATCGGCAGCTCCTTCGACGGGCTGGGCGCAACCCAGAACAGCGACGACGGACGGATTTTTTTGCTTCAGGCGATCGGCCATCTCGCGAAGTTTTTTCATCGCATCCGATGATGCGTTCACGACTCCGGCCACGATCTGGGCCGACCCGTGCGACTCGGCTTTTGCCAATAACTCTTCGATCTCGACGCCTTGTTGGGCGGATTGCATTTTTTCCACCTGTTTCTTGAGATCGCGCTCGGTCTCAAACATCCGCTCGATCTTGTTCGGAATCTCGTCGATATGCGAAGCCTTGAGCAGATCGCGGGTCGCGCGCAGTTTTTCGTCTTGAGCTCGCAAGTATTCAAATGCGCCCTTCGAGGTGTACGCGATGATCCGGCGAACGCCGGCTGCGATCCCCGATTCGGATGCGATTTTGAAAAGATGAATGTCGGCACTGTTATCGACGTGAGTCCCGCCGCAAAGCTCGGTCGAATAATCGCCGACCGAAATCACGCGCACTTCATCGCCGTATTTTTCACCGAAAAACGCGATCGCTCCGGCTTGAACGGCGGCTTCTTTGTTCATGACCCGCTTCTGGACGCGATCGCCGCTCCAAACTTTTTCGTTGATCATGTTTTCAACGCGAAGCAATTCTTCGTGGGTCATCGCCTGAAAGTGCGAGAAATCGAAACGCAGCAGTTCGGGGGTGACGATCGAACCCGCTTGCTTGACGTGCTTGCCTAAAACATCGCGAAGCGCCCAGTGCAACAAGTGGGTCGCCGTATGATTACGCGCCGTCAGCGCGCGGATCTCGTCGTTCACACGTTGCTTGACGCGATCGCCGACTTTGAGCATGCCTTTTTTAACTTTAAGATGCGAGACGATCAGATCCGAAACGGGCTTTTGCACGTCCACGACCTCGGCTTCGAAATCGCCTTTTTCAGAAATCACCGATCCGCGATCGCCGACTTGTCCGCCCGATTCGCCGTAAAACGGCGTCTTCGAGAAAACCGCCAACGTCAGAGGCGTTCCGTCTTCGGCCTTTGACGGGATCACGGCCAGGGCCTCGCCCACGGCTTCGAGATTTTCGTAACCCACGAACTCGGGCATTTTCTTTTCGGCTTTCAATTTTTGCGAAAGCTCAAGCCACTGTGAATCGAGCGCAACGTCGCCCGAGCCTTTCCAGTGTTTGCGCGATTCTTCGCGCTGTTTTTCCATCGCCGATTCGAAGCCCTTTTCATCGACAGACAACCCGCGCTCTTCAAGGATCGTGCGAGTCAGATCGAACGGAAAACCGAAGGTGTCGTAAAGCGTGAAGGCCACGACGCCGGGAAGCACCTTTTTCGAGCCCAGCTTTTGAATTTCTTCGTCAAGCAAACCCAAGCCCCGATCGAGTGTTTTGAAAAACTGCTCTTCTTCGGCCAAAATCGCACGTTCGATAAATGCGCCCTTATCGACCAGATCCGGGTAAGCCTCTTTCATTTGATCAATGACAAAATGACAAGCCTTGTACAGAAACGGCCCGGTGAACCCGAGCTTGCGACCGTGACGGATCGCCCGGCGCATGATCCGCCGAAGCACGTAGCCCCGGCCTTCATTCGACGGCATTACGCCGTCAGCGATCAGAAATGTCGTCGAGCGAATGTGATCGGCGATCACCCGAAACGAAAAGACCGATTCGTCTTTCGACGACGGGTCGTAGGGACGGCCTGCGAGCTTCGAAATTTTTTCGAGAATGGATTTGAAAATATCCGTGTCGTAATTCGTATCGACTTGTTGAATGATCGATGTCAGCCGCTCAAGCCCGAGCCCCGTATCGACCGAAGGACGAGGGAGCGGTGTCATCACGCCATTAGCATCGCGGTCGTATTGCATGAATACCAAGTTCCAAAACTCCATGAAGCGGTCTTCATTGGCTTCTTGCGATTTCACGAAATCGTCCATGCCGTACTTCGGGCCGCGATCGATGAAAATTTCAGTACAAGGTCCGCAGGGGCCGACGTCGCCCGCCGACCAGAAGTTGTCTTTCTCGCCGAAGCGGTAAATCCGATCTTTCGCCACGCCTTCTTGTTGATGCCAAATATCGGCGGCTTCTTCATCGGTCTCGAAAACAGTGACGTACAATTTTTCTTTCGGAAGCTTCAGTTCTTTCGTCACGAACTCCCACGCGAAGTGGATCGCGTCTTTTTTAAAGTAATCGCCGAACGAAAAATTTCCGAGCATCTCAAAGAAGGTATGATGGCGCGCGGTGAAGCCCACGTTTTCAAGATCGTTATGCTTTCCGCCGGCACGAACGCATTTCTGAGCGGTGGTGGCGCGGGTGTAGGCTCGCTTTTCTTTTCCGAGGAAGCAGTCCTTAAACTGCACCATGCCCGCCGTGGTGAACAGCAGGGTCGGGTCGTTATGCGGAACGAGCGACGAACTTTCGACGACCGTATGACCGTTTTTTTTGAAATATTCGAGAAAAGCCTTACGAATTTGTGCGCCTGTCATAGGCATCCCATTTACTCAAAAATTACGCGTTCTCGCAACTCAGAAGGTGGTCGCCCGCTTTTCGTAAAGGAGTGCGTCACGCTTATGACGCACTCCTTTACGAAAAGCGGGCGACCACCTTCTAGCTTTTTCCTCGGTTGGGCCGTAAAATTTGAATCATGAGCACATTACCCACCTCGGCCCTGATGATCTATTTCAAGGATTACGAACAATTCCATCAGACCAAAGGAAACAAGCTAACCCATCTTTTGGGCATCCCACTCGTTTTATTCAGCTTGGTCGGGCTTTTAAGCTATGTCGTCCTTTGGAATCCGAACCCCGAATTCTGGCTTCGACTCGATCTGGGGGTTTTACTCTTCCTCGGCGGAGCGATCTTCGCGCTGAAAACCGACTGGAAGGTCGGCATCCCCTTCACCCTGTACGCCTTTTTGAATTATCTGGTGGCTCGGCATCTGTCATTGAGCGTGCTCGCCGCGCTTCAAATCGTGGGCTGGATTCTTCAATTCGTCGGCCACGGCGTCTACGAGAAAAAATCACCGGCTTTTTTCACGTCGGTTTCGCACCTGTTCGTCGGCCCGATGTGGATTTTTTCGTGGGCGATCGGCTACTACAAACCCCCTTCCCGGTGATTGCGTGAACTCTCGACTTTTTCAAACCTTCGCTTTGACGTTTCTCATTTTCGGCTTCACTACCGGGCTCAGCGGCTGCCATCTCTGGAAAAGCCACTCCTCCGAATCGTCGAAATCGTCCGAGATCCCCGTCTTTGATCAGGATTACGCCTACGACTCCATTTTAAAATACGAAAAATTCGGCCCTAAAGTTCCGGGGAACGAGGCCCACATCAAGACCGGCGATTGGATCGTCAGCGAACTGAAATCCTTCGGCGCCGTCGTGCAAGAGCAACGAACGACGGCCGTGACCTTCGATAAAAAAACCATCCCCGTGCGTAACATCATCGCCCAATACAATCCCGACGCGAAGACGCGTTACCTGCTGAGCGCGCATTGGGACAACCGCCCTTTTTCGGACGAAGACCCAGATCCAAAGTATAAAAATAAACCCGTCCCCGGTGTGAACGACGGCGGAAGCGGAGTCGTGGTCTTACTCGGAATCGCAAAAGCGCTCCACGAGAAGAAATTCGAAAATATCGGCGTCGATCTTTTATTTTTGGATGCCGAAGACTGGGGCACCCCTTCGAACGAAGACACCTACTGCTTAGGAACCCAACATTGGGCAAAAGATCCGGTGCCGGCGAATTATCAGGCCAAATTCGGGATCAACTACGACATGGTCGGACGAGTTGGATCGGTTTTTCCGATCGAGAGTTATTCTTACGAAAAAGGAGCATTCGTCTACGACCAGCTTCAAACGGCGGCCAAGCAGCTCGGCTATCAGGATTTCTTTCCGAAATACCGGATCGGCCCGATCATCGACGATCACGTTTATCTGATGAAAGGGCGCGGCTTTCCCGTCATCGATTTGATTTATATGACGCCGGAGGGGCGCTTTCCGCCCGAATGGCATACCCACGAAGACACCTCGGACCACATCTCGCGCGACGTCCTGAAAGTGGTGGGTCAGACCACGCTCCAGCTTCTTTCAGACGAAGAATCGCCCGCCAAATAGCTGGATTCTACCGTAAAAAAACGCTATCCTGCCAGGCATGAGCGAAACATCGACCGAACCTAAAACCTCCCAAGAACTGACCAGCTTTGCCGACCTCGTTTCCTTGTGCAAACGTCGTGGCTTCATTTTTCCGTCCTCCGAAATCTACGGCGGAATCGGATCGTGCTGGGACTACGGCCCGCTCGGTATCGAGCTGAAGCTGAACGTGAAGGAATCGTGGTGGCGGGCAATGACCGACCGAAGTGACGTCGAAGGTGTGGACGCTTCAATCCTCATGCACCCCCGGGTGTGGGAAGCTTCGGGCCACGTCGAAGGATTCGTCGATCCGCTGGTTGACTGCAAAAACTGTAAAGCGCGTTTCCGTGCCGACAAGATGGACGAGGAAAAACTCAAGAACAATGAATGCCCGAACTGCGGCAAAAAGGGGACGCTGACCGAACCGCGCCAGTTCAACCTGATGTTCAAAACCCACATGGGCCCGCTCGAAGATACCGCAAGCGTGGTCTACCTGCGCCCTGAAACCGCGCAGGGAATTTTCGTCAACTTCGAAAACGTCCAGCAAAGCACGCGCCAAAAAGTTCCGTTCGGAATCGCCCAGATCGGAAAGGCCTTCCGAAACGAAATCACTCCGGGCAACTTCATCTTCCGCACCCGAGAATTCGAACAAATGGAAATGCAGTTTTTCGTGAAGCCCGGAACCGACATGGAATGGTTCGAGAAGTGGAAGCAAATCCGCATCGAATGGCACCTGTCGAACGGCATTCGCCGCTCGAAGCTTCGCTTTCATCCGCACGGACCGAACGAGCTTGCTCACTACGCGCGCGCGGCGTTCGACGTCGAATACGAATTCCCGATCGGATGGCAGGAAGTCGAAGGCATTCACAACCGTACGGATTTCGACCTTCGCCGTCACCAGGAGTTCTCGGGCAAGAAACTCGAATACTTCGACGAAGCGAACAAAGAAAAATACCTGCCTTACGTGATTGAAACTTCGGTCGGCTGCGACCGCGCCCTGCTTGCGCTTCTGTGCGATGCTTACCGGCAAGAAGGCGACCGCACGGTGCTGAAGCTTCATCCGAAACTGGCACCGTACAAGGTGGCCGTTTTTCCGTTGATGAAGAAGCCCGAGCTCCTCGAATTGACCGAGAAAGTTCAGAATCTGCTCAAGCCGCATTTTCGCACGACCTACGACGAAAGCGGCACGATCGGAAAACGCTATCGCCGTCAGGACGAGATCGGAACTCCGTATTGCGTGACGGTCGATTATGACGGGCTTTCGAACGGAGCATCTCCGGGTACTGTGACCGTTCGCGAACGCGACGGCATGACCCAAGAACGGGTGTCGCTCGATCGCCTGACTTCGTACATCCACGATCAGATGGCGAAGTGGAAGTCGGAGTAATTACTTTCGAACGTCGTTTCGGCGGCGCAGGACGCGCTCGTAGATCTCGAACAAGCGGGCCGTCCGCGCAGTTCGGTCGTAGTTTTCACGTACGAATTGCACCGCACGTTTTCCCATAATCTTCAACTCCGACGGGTCTTCGAGAATCATGCGCAATTTCCGCTGAAGATCGAATGAATCACCCGAACGCATCAGCAAGCCGCCTTGTGAGTTCCCGATCCATTCGCTCGAATCGGGGCCCGACGCGACGATAATCGGCGTCGCCATCGCCAATGATTCGATCGCCTGCAGCCCGAACATGGCCTTACTCGACGGAAGCACGTAAACGTCGAGCGTTCCCAAAACCTTCGGAATCGACTCTTCGGCAGGAGCGAGAATAATCTGCTCTTGAAGATGGAACTGACGAATGAGTTCGATCAGCTCTTCGTTTCCTTCGTGTTCGAAACCCACGATGATGAACTTCGTACGTTTGGCGAGTTCTTCATTTCTTAAAAACGAGGCTGCGGCCTTGATGAATGCGCTCTGAGCTTTTTTATATTCGCGCGAAGCAATCATACCCACGACGTGAAAGTCGGGCTCGATCCCCCATTTTTTTCGAAGCACCGTAAAATCGAAATGGTCCGGATTGAAAATATTAAAATCAAGGCCGGGATGAACGACGCGAACCTTGTTCGAGAGCGCAGGTCGCATCGCTTGAATCCGACGACGAAGAGCGACTGAGGGAACGAGCAGCGCATCGATCCGCGCGTAAAAAAACGACTGAATCAGATGTCGCATCGATTTTTGAACGTGCGGCCCCTCGCTGACCACAACCGGAATGTTGGGCATACCGAGCATCCACGGCAAAATGCTTCCCAGGTAATCCGATCCGAACGAGTGGATGAGATTCACGCCCTCGGCCACTTGCGACTTGATCATGCGCTTGAATTCGCGATCGAACAATTCTTTCGGCGTCTGTTCGAGGACGATGACTTTTTTCTTTCCGAATTGAATCAACCGATCGTGAATCGGGGTTCCGGCAAGACAGATCACGCGCCAATTCAAGCCCTGCATGTTGAGCTCGAAGATATCTTCGAGCGCAAGTTGCTCGTCTTCTCCGAACTCACGGCTCAGATAGATGAATAAAACGGAAGGTTTGCGGTCACGATCTCGAGAGGAATCCAACTTCAATCTCCTCCATCACTTTAGCAGGTAAAATTCCCTTCAAACATTGATTTTTTCGCTCATCGTTGAAGCGGCATACATTTCTTTCACAGGGCCAGCATTCCACCGGGTTCAGAATGACTTGAACCTTCCCGGGCCCGATCGGGCGGGTTCGTTTCGGGTCGGCTGCGCCGCAAACGATCTGAACGCCGCTTCCGCACAGTGCTGCAACGTGCGCAAGCCCCGACTCATTGCAAACCGTGAATTGCGCCTGGCGAAAAAGCTTCCAATGCGCCGAAACCCAACCTCGACCCGTGTAATCCTCGATCGGAAGTCCGCGCTTCAGAAATTCGGCCGCGATCGCGCGCTCGGCATTCCCACCGATGATGATCCCCTTAAACCCGTGGCGATCGTGAATCCGCTGGATCAAATCGGCGAATTGCTCAAGCGACCAGCGCCTCGAATCGGCCGTCGCTCCGGGAGCCACCAAAAAATATGGATCACGCGGAGGTTCGATCGGCTCGACGTCCGGCCAGTCTCGAAGCGGGTCGAACTCCCGATCGCCGGAGGCTTTCCAGTAATCGCGCATGTCGTAGTTGGGAAGACCTTCTGGCTTCAGTAAGTTAACGTACGCCTGTGAACGATGAATGTCGGGATCGGCATTCCACTCGATTTTTTGAGTGAGCAAAAGACCGCGTGCATCGGTATCATAACCGCGCCGTTCACGGGCACCGGCAAAATAAAGAAGTAAAGCCGCTCCGAACGAATTCGGAAGCGCGATACCCAAGTCCCAGGGTCCGCGCAACTTCAAACGCGCGGCGAATCGCCGAATCACGCGAAAGCGCCGCCAATACGAATCGTGTCGATTTCTCGGTAAAACGAAAACTTCGTCGACCAGTCCTCTGAACTGGATGTCCTTGACCCATTCGGTACAAACGACTCCGATCCAGGCCTCGGGATAAACTTTTCTCAAGAACCGAAAGAAGGGGTAAGCCAAAACTTGATCGCCGATCCAGTTCGGAGTGCGGACAAGGATCCTTTTCATAAAATTTTATCGAGCGCGATCGCGAACGAACCGACTTTCACTTTCGCCTCAAGGCGAAGCACGTAGCGATGGGCATCCCTTGAAAGCCAGAGGGTGTTGTCTTTGTTTTTCGGCTGGCCGTTTTGATAGTTCTCAAGCTGATATTTATCGGCTTCGTAATATTGGTCGCCGGCGTAGATTTTTTCTTGGCCGACGTAACGGAATACGCTTTCCCACGGTTTTCCGTCAAGGATGACCGGAAAGCGAGCTTCTTTCCCCGGCTCGGTCGGAAGTTTCAGCGTACGCACGTAATAAAGCGCCGAGATCGGGTCTTGCGACCAAAGCGGAATATCATATTGCTCTTTTTGCTCGCTGTAACCCTTCTCGGAGTGATCGACTCGGTTCCAGTAATAACTTTTTTTCTTGTCGTAATCGTAAAGCTCGATCACCTTGCGGGACTGTTTACTCTCGTCGAGCTCCATCGTAAAGCGAGTGGAATAAAGGCCGTCGTGATCCCAGTAACTTTCGATCACGTCATTGACCCGATAGATCAGCTCGAAAAGCGAAACCGTCTTCGCCTGGCCGCGAAGGTGGTACACCTTCCGGTCATTGACTTCCTTGAACGGAAGTACTTCCATCGTAAAATGAGCGGCAGTGACGCCGATGTAACGGATTCCGTACCGGAGTTTCTCGCCCACGTCGAATGGCATCGGGTCCGGACGACGCATGGGCGGAGCGATTGCTTCATGTTTCACGTCCGCTCCTTTCTCGTGTTTGGGGGGCGCCTTTTTTTTTCGCACGATCTTTTTCACGGCTTTTTTTACCGGATGCCGTCCCGTCTTCACGGCGGGCGTCGGAGTCGGCGTAGCAGCATCGACGTCTTTAATTTCGAATTTTTTCGCAAGCTCGGGCGAAATCTCTTGAGTAAGATCGCTATCATTGAACTTTCGCAAATTACCGGACGACGAACATCCCGCGATCATGCAGGTCATCAGCAGCGTCAATGCGACGGAAGCGTAGCGAGCTTTTGGGTTCATTAACAACAGTTTAACAGTGATCAAGTTCAAAACAAGGAAGGAATCCAGTCGATCGATCGAAGTTCTCGCCGCAGAACGACCACCGTCGGAAATCTGTCGCCGAGTTTGACGTGATCTTTTTCGGTGACCGCAAGCCGGCACCCCGCCTGCTCGGCCGCCGAGAGCCACTTCTTGACCTCCGCTTCATCGAAGGCCGCGTGGTCGGGCTTCGCAATCAACTGTCGAATCTCCACTCCTCGATTCCGATAAAACCGAAGAACCGCGTCGGGATCTCCAACCCCGCACAAAAGCCAGATCGGTGTCTTCGGTAATTCGTCGATCGCCCATTCCATTTCGTCCCGATTCAAAACGACGTCCGCATATTTTTTTTGAGAAATAAAATCGCGGTACACGGCCTCGGAGCGGCTTCGATCCGTCAGACATAAGACGGTCCGATGGGCTCGAAATTTCAGATTCTGAAATCCGTCATCGAAAATGATCAAATCGACCGGGGGCAAACGCTTTAAAACTTCGAGCCGATCGGCACCGACACCCAAAACGATCGAAGGGACGTTCCGCTTGATTTCGGTCGGCTCGTCACCGACCCGACTTGCCGATACCGAATCAGCCACGGACTCATCGGCAGGAACAATCGTCGTCGAGCGTTCGGATTGCGAACCGTATCCGCGCGAGATCACCGCCACCCGTTTTCCGCGCGCCACTGCCGCCTTGGCGATCGCAATGACGACCGGGGTTTTTCCGGTTCCGCCGGCCTGAAGGTTTCCCACCAAGATCGAAGGCACCGAGGGTAGCACGGAACGAAAAAGCCCTGTGCGATAGGCGCATCGTCGAATCCAATTCACCGACGACCAAAGAAACGAAGCCGTTGCGAGCATCAACGATTTTTTTCGGGGTGGCTCTTTGAACGGTCGAGCCTGCACCCATTCGCGAATTCGTGTCGCGACCGAGGTCGAGAGACCGTCATGAGGAACAAGCATTTTCTTTAACGCCAGCCCTTGCGCGCGCTTTTGCGCTAAAAGATCGGGGTTCGAAGCCAACTGATGAAGCGCATCGGCCAGACGCTCGGGTGTCGCTTCAGGGCCGAGCAGCTCCGGAAAAACCGAGGCCTTGCGATCGCGAATTTTGAGCAAAATATTCGGAAGCCCCACCGGACCCGTGTACCGGGCGATGATTCGAAAAATCCATTCCGTGATGCGACTCACGCGATAAAAAATGACAGGCACACAACCGAGCAATGCCGCCTCCAGGGTCGACGTCCCTGACTTGATCAATCCGAGCGAGGCGTTTTCTAAGACCTCGCGCGTGCCGTTTTCGATAAAATGATATTGCACTTGTTCGCTCGAAATCAGCGATTCGCGCGCACGATCGAACGAAAGCCCACTCGGAACCGGAACCAACGCATGAACCTTGCGACCGATTCGCGCCGAAAATAGATGCAACGTGGGCGGAATGATCGGCAGATGAAGCTTCAGCTCGGCATCCCGGCTACCGGGCATGACTGCCAAAGCGAAGCCGTCCGACGGAAGCGAAAAAGCTCGGGGTTGGGCTTGAAACAAATCGGCAGCCAAAGGGTTCCCCTCGTAAATGACCGGAATCCCCTTCGATTCGTAAAATTTTTTCTCGAAGGGAAAAATCACCCACACCCCGTCGTAATACCGTCGAATGCGTTCGACCCGGTGCGAGCGCCAGACCCAAACCTTGGGCGGGATTCCGCAAACCTTCAGCGCCTTTTCTGCGATTTTCAGCGTGTGCAGCTTCTTCATCAGACGAAGGTGAAAATCGGGATAATCGAAGGTCAGGATCAGATCGGGTTCAAAACGCCGAATCGCATCGAGTTCGTGCGCCATGACCGAACGCAAATGCGAAAGCTTGCCCACGACTTCGACAAACCCCATGGCCCTTAACGATTCCGCCTTCTCGATGCATTGAAATCCGGGGATAGAACGCAGCCTGGGCCCGCCGATGCCCATCACTTGATGAGGGCCTTCCGCCGCAATCAACGCCGAAACGATCTTCTCGGCATGGATGTCCGACGAAATTTCGGCGGCGGAGACGAAAATCTTCATGTCATTTCACGCAGCCGTTTTCGCTCTTGCGAATGAAAGAAACGAGCTGCTTCACCTCGTTGTATTCGCCGTACTGAGTTTCGATCTCAAGCAGGCTTTGATCTTTCATCACATCCGGGCGCTTCCAAAGTTTCAACGATTCGTTGATCGCGGTAATGGCCGGGGCCTTGTAACCCTTGCGGCGAAGACCGATGATATTGGCACCCTTCAGCTCACAGGGGCGCTCGCCCACGACGATGGCAAACGGCGGAACGTCGCGATCGATCATCGAGCGTCCGCCGATGTAACAATGGATGCCCAAGCGAAGAAACTGCGTGACCCCGACCATGCCGCCGATGTTCACATCGTCTTCGACTACAACATGCCCGGCAAGCCCCACACCGTTGGCCATGATGACGCGACTTCCGACAATTGTGTCGTGCCCGAAGTGAACGCCGGCCATAATCAAGTTGTTGCTTCCCATTGCGGTTTTTCCGCCACCTTGAACCGTTCCCAGATTGAGCGTCACCGATTCACGAATCGTGTTGTGATCGCCGATGATCAGCTCGGTCGGTTCGCCTTTGTATTTGAGATCCTGCGGGACGGCACCGATGACCGAGAATGGAAAGAATACGTTGTGTTCGCCGATCGTGGTCCACCCGTCGACCACGACATGACTTTGAAAGTGAGTTCCGTTTCCGATCTTCACATTCGGCCCGATCGTGCAATAGGGGCCGACGATCACGTCGTTTCCGAGTTCGGCTTTGGGGTCGACAATCGCGGTCGGATGAATCTGAGCCGCCATTAGAACGCCTTCTTTCCGGCACTCGTCGAAAGATTTGCCATCAGATTCGCCTCGGCCACGAGCTTACTCTCGACAAACACCTTGCAGGCAAACGTCCAGATCGTGCTTCGGCAGGCCGTCACTTCGGACTCGAAGCGCAACACATCGCCCGGCACGACCGGAGCACGAAAGCGCGCCCCATCGACACCGGCGAGCAAGCATTGAAACGTTTCGTTTCCTTCTCGGATTTTTTTGATCATCAGAGGATACATCGAAAAGCTCGACGCCTGGGCCATCGCCTCGACCAGAAGCACGCCGGGCATGATCGGAATCTGCGGAAAATGCCCCTGAAAAAAAGGCTCGTTCACCGACACGTTCTTTTGGGCGATGACCTTGATCCCGATCTTGTTTTTCGTATCGGCGCTATCCATGTTCTCGGGCCCGCTGATTTCAAGAATGCGGTCGATGAACAGAAACGGATATCGATGCGGAAGAAATTCTTGAATCTGTCTTTGATCCAAACGGTACTGTTGAGGTTCGCTCATTTGCGGCTTTTTTCCTTTAAAAGTTTGTTTTGAATCGCAAGGATTCGATAGTAATCCGACAAGGGACGAGCGGGAACGCCACCCATCTCAGCACCCGGTTCGACGTCTTTGGCGGCACCTGTATAACCCGCCAAGGCGGCATAATCGCCGACATGAACCTGATTGGCAGTGCCGGCATTCGCACCGACGGTCACGAATTTTCCGAGTGACGAACTTCCGGCCATTCCGGAGGTTCCACAAAGAATCGAGCCTTCGCCCACGTCGCAGTTGTGTCCGATCTGAACCAAATTGTCGATCTTGACCTTCGAACGAATGCGAGTATCGCCCAGAGTTCCGCGATCGATCGTCGAATTCGCGCCGATCTCAACCTCGTCTTCGATCACGACTCGGCCTAAATGATAAATCTTCAGATGATCCACCGGCTTTTTCGTCGCGGGATCGACGACCGGGGCATAGCCGAAACCGTCGGCACCGATCACCACCCCTGAGTGCAAGCGGCAGCCTCGCCCGATCACGGTATTTTCGTACAGGGTCACCCGTGGAAAAGAATCGTTTCTTCGCCGATCGAACAACCCGAGCCGACAAAACACTGTGCACCGATGACAGCACCGTCCGAAATCACCACCCCGGATTCGATGACCGCGTGAGCGCCGATCTTCACCCGCTCGCCGATCCGAGCGTCTTTCGCCACCACCGCCGTCGGATGAATTTCGGTCGCGGCGACCTTGGCTTCGTCAGACGTTTCCTTCGAAAAACGAGCGGTGAGCATCGCCATCGTCGCGTACGGATTTTCACAGGCGAGAAACACCGAGGTCTTCCATTGCGGAAGATTCGCGGCCTCGATCTGACCGACAAAGGCCGAACCAGTGACGATCGCACCGGCCTTCGTCTTCAACAGATCGTCGAGGTAGTGCTTCGAGAAGAAGAACGCGAGATCGTTCGGGCCTGCGTCCTTCAAGGTCGCCAAGCGTTCGATTTTTAAATGCGACAAAAGCGCGGCCACGAACTTTTCGTTCGCGATCTGCGCTTTTGCCCAGCTCTGAATGGTAATCAAATCCACCATCGGTCAAACGATCGATCGACTATTGGATCGCTTTCATGACTTCGTCGGTGATGTCGGTGCTTCCGCCGTCATAGATCACGACGTTTTCGTTTTTCTCAAGCACCATCGTCAAGTTTTTCTTCTTCGCGATCTCGGCCACCTTTTCGCGAATTTTACGAACGATCGGATCGCTCATTTCTTGCTCTTGCTTTTGAATGTCGGTTTGCGATTTTTGCAGAAGTTGTTGGTACTTCATGAACTTTTCCTGCATTTTTTGCTGTTGCTCTTTTTTCGCACTTTCGCTCAAAGCCGACTGCTTCTTTTGAAAGTCTTCCTGCATTTTTTTCAGAGCGGTTTCTTGAGACTGAAGCTCTTTTTTCTTTTTATTGAAAGCTTGTTCCAGCTCGGCCTTCGCCTTTTTTCCGGCTGCGGAGCTTTGAATGGCTTTTTGCATATCGATGACTCCGATTTTCGCGTCATCGGCGCGAGCGAAACCCGCGTTCAGCATTAAAGCGCTCAGAACGAATACGATCATTGCTTTTTTATTCATGTGTTTCCCCTTAGTTCCCTCGGTGGTTGTTTCGACCACCATACATTAAAACGGCTGCCCGATAAAGAAAATGAATTGTGGGCTATCTTCGAGCTGATTCGTGGTCGGATCAATGCGACGCCCAATCGGAAAGCCCCATTCGAAGCGAAGCGGTCCGAGCGGCGAGAACCAGCGAAGCCCGAAGCCCCAGTTCTGCCGAAGTTCGTAGTCGCCTTGGTCGACGAGCGGGACTCCGCCGAATGCGTTCCCGATGTCGTAAAAGAAGACCCACTTGATGCCGGCTTCTTTGATGATCGGATGCTCAAGCTCGAACAAGGAATACGCTTCCGAGCTTCCGCCGATTTTTTCCACTCCGTCAGGCCGCATCACGATCGGTGCCAACGAGAAGGCCTCGTAACCGCGCATGTTCCACGGACCGCCCAGATAGAATTTCTCGGCCGGCGGGATGCCTTTTCCGCCGGTATTCATCATCGCACCCACTTCGGTGCTGTTTTTGAAAACAAAGCCCGCGAACAGCTCTTGATAATACCGGTTGTTCAGCGTGAGCTTCGAGAAGTTTTTCACCCCGCCCAAGCCCGCGAATTCAAGCGATGCGTTTTGGTAATTTCCGCCCGTCGTCTCAAAGCGGTTGTTCCGTTTATCGCGCACGATACTGAAGACGATACTCGACAAGATCCCCTTATCGAGCGATTCGTCCGCCACGAGTTTCGGTAAGGTCGAGCCGTTGGCGATGTCGGTCGCACGATCGGTGGCATAGCTTTCGAGGATACTCAGCTGCTCGAATTTGTAAGTAATGTACCACTGCACGTCTTCGCTGATCGGATACCCGAGCTTCAGATGGAAGCCCGACCGGCGGGTCAAATAACGATCCGGGATCGGCGAGTTCGTCATGAACAGATCGAAGCCCGCGCTCCAATCGGTGTCAAAAGCGTACGGGTCCATGAACTCAAGGCTGAAACTACGCACTTCGTTCTGCTTACCCCATTCGGTTTCGAAGCTCAGGTTTTGGCCGCGACCTAATAAATTGATCTCTTGAATCTTGCCCTGAAAGAAAAAGCCCTGAAGCGAACTGTAACCCGCGCCCAAGGTCACGCTTCCGGTCGAACGTTCTTTCACTTGGATTTCGAGATCGACGATGTCGTCATGACCTCGACGAGGGACTTGATTGAACTGCACTTCACCCGGCGCAAAGTATCCCAAGCGCTCGACCCGCTCGCGCGAAATGCGAAGTTTCGAGCCGCTGTAAAGCTCGCCCTCGTACACGCGAAGCTCGCGGCGAATGACTTTATCGTACGTTTTGGTATTGCCGACGATTCGGATTTCGCCGAAGTGAACGAGGTTTCCTTTTTCAAAGCCGTAATCGACGTTCACGGTTTTGTTTTCCTCGTCGAACTCCATCTTCGGGACGACGTTCACGAAGGCATAGCCTAAATCCTGATATTTTTCGGTCAGGCGCTGGATGTCGGCGTTTCGTCCGCTGATCGAGAAAACATCGCCTTCCTTCAGTTTGATTTCCTTACGAAGCTCGTCTTTCGTAAACAGCAGATCGCCGTCGAAATCGTAAGAGCCGATCTTGTATTGATCGCCCTCATCGACGTAGATCGAGATGTAAACGTATTTTTTATCGTCGCTGATCGTGACGATTGGGGTCTCGAACTTGAACTTCAAATAGCCGTTTTCGAGGTAAAAATACTGGAGCCGCTGAAGATCGATCTTGAATGCGGCTTCTTTGAAAGTCCCTGCGCTCGACAGAAAATTCACCGAATTGCCTTCTTTGGTCTCGGCAAAAACCGAACGCAACTTTTCGTCCGAAAAGTGGTGGTTGTTCAAAAACACGATCTGCTTGATTTCAACCTTGTCGTAATCGGCGATCTTGTAGACGAGTTTGACCTCGCCATCCTTATCGGGGCGGATTTCGTACGAAACTTTGGCCAAATAATAGCCTTTTTCTTCGTAATGCTTTTGAATGAGGTCGACGTCTTGCTGGGCTTTGTTGATATCCAAAATCGCCCACTTCTTCACCTTGATCACGTCTTCGAGATCGCTGGTCGAGACCTTTTCGTTACCCTCGAATAAAACCTCATTGATGACCGGACGCTCGACAAACGTGTAGGTCAGCACAATCCCCTTGGGTGTATTGTCTTTGCTGATGACGATGTCGTCGAAATAGCCCATGCCATACAACGCATCCATGTCGTCGCGAACCGCGTCGGCGTCGTAGACCTTGCCTTCTTTGTTGGAAATTTTTTCGAGGATGGCATCGCGTTCAATGCGCTTGAGCCCAACGGTCTTGACTTCGACGATTTTAGAAGACGCTTGCGCAGCGATTCGGACGTCGGCAGCCTGCGCCATCGGGGCATGAATCCATAAAATTGATGTAAAAACAGCTGCGGTGAATAACGTCAAAAATTTCACTAGAAATAAGTTCTTATCATGAACTTATGATTTTTCCATCTTTCATCGTTAAGACTCGCTTCATTCGACTCGCCACATCATGATCGTGTGTGACGATCAATATTGCGATGCCCAATTTTTGGTTCAAACCGAGCAAAAGATCGATGACGCGGCGACTATTTTCAGAGTCCAAGTTGCCGGTCATTTCATCACCCAGAAGCAACTTCGGCTTCAGCATCACCGCGCGTGCGATGGCGACCCGCTGTTGCTCGCCGCCCGACATTTCTCCGGGGCGATGTTCGACACGTGGGTTCAATCCGACGAATTCAAGCAATTCACGAGCGCGCGACTCAGCCTCATCACGACGAATGCCCGCGATCAGGGCGGGCATCATCACATTCTCAAGCGCCGAGAATTCCGGCAGCAGGTAATGAAACTGAAACACGAAGCCCAGATTCCGGTTCCGAAAGTCCGAAAGCTGCTCGTCCGACATCTTCCAAAGGTTCAAATTCTTCGGACCGAAAAAAACTTCGCCCCGGGTCGGACGATCGAGCGTGCCCAATAAGTGCAACAAAGTACTTTTCCCTGCACCCGAAGCACCCATGATGGCGATGCAGTCGCCCGAGTGAATGTCGAGCGAGACGCCCTTGACGACAGGGATCTGCTCTTTTCCTTTTTGATAATTCTTGGTGAGGTTGTGGGCGCGAAGAATCAAGTCCATTTCAATTCCATTTCAGGGCCTCAACCGGTGAGCGACGCGCGATCCTCGCGGCCGGCCCCACCGTGGCCAGAAAGCAAATCACAAATGCCATTAAACCAATCGCGCACCACTCTGTAAAGCGAATCACCACCGGAAGGTACTCCAGATGATAAATCTCGGCCGGTAACTGAATGAAGCGGGTTTTTTCGAGGATGAACACGGCCACCAAGCCCAACAGAACACCGACCAGGGTGCCCAAAAGCCCGATGAACGAACCGATCCAAGAAAACAAAATAAAATGATCGCGCTGTCGGACTCCCATCACGCGAAGGATCGAAATCTCTTGCTCTTTCTCGTACACCATCATCAACAAGGCACTGATCACGTTAAAGGCGGCGACGATCATGATCGCGGTGAGCAAAACAGTAATGACCGCTTTTTCGAGCGTGACGGCATAGAGAAGATTTTTATTGAGTGCGCTCCAGTCGCGAACCCGGTACGGAAACCCGAAGTGTTGCGAAAGTTCGTAGGCAGCCTTCTGCGCGTCGGCCCCGTCGCTGAGCTTCAAGCGAAACGAAGTAATCCAGTCTTTCTTATCGCTTACGGCATCTTCGCCGAACACCAGTTTCTGAACCGAGGGCAGCGGAGCATAGGCGTATTTCGAGTCGTAATCGTACATCCCCAGATGAACGATGCCCACAACCTTGAAATCACGAACGCGAGGCGAACCGTAGCCCCCCTCATCGTCTGTCCCGGTAAATGGCAAAACAATGCGAACCGCATCACCGGTCGAAACCCCGATTCGTTCGGCCAGCGCGCTCCCCAAGACGACTTCGTCTGCATGGCTCGGAAGTTTTCCGCCAGGAACCAGTCGCTCTTCGACCGAAATGACCGAGCCCCAGGTGTTCAGTTCGACGCCTTCGAGCGCTCCGCCCGCAACCCCGTGCGGGCCGTTGAACATGACTTCACTCACGTAAGACCCGGTGATGGCCTTCAACTTCGGCGTGAACTCGCGGATTTTTCGTTCAAGCACATCGCGATCGCGGATGGGACTTCCGCGCGAGTAAAACAGCACGTCGCCCTGAGTGCCCGAGATCACGCGAACGAGTTCGTTTTCAAAACCGTTCACCACACTCGTCACGACGAGCAAGGCCAGAACGCCGACACTCACGCCGGCGACTGAAATCAAGGTAATGAAGGAAAGAAAGTTTCCACGAGGTTTTGCGGCCAAGAAACGAAAAGCGATTTCGAGCGAAAGCTTGAAGCGTTTCAGCAGCACACTCTAGTGCCCCGATTCATTCTCCAGAAAACGTTCGGCATCGATGGCGGCCATGCATCCGGTGCCCGCAGCCGAAATCGCCTGACGGTACACATGATCGGCCACGTCGCCCGCAGCGAACACTCCTGGGACTTTGGTTTGAGTCGAACCCGGCTGGACGATCAGGTACTCCGCCTCGTTCATGTCGAGCTGGCCTTTGAAAAGTTTGGTGTTGGGCTGGTGACCGATGGCAACGAAAAACCCCGAAACTGCCAATTCGCTTGCGGCGCCCGTTTTCAGGTTCTTCAACTTCAGGCCGGTCACTTCGTCGTCGCCGATGACGTCTTCGATCGCGGTATCCCAAATCACTTTGATTTTCGGGTTTTTGAGTGCGCGATCTTGCATCACTTTGCTCGCGCGAAACGAGTCGCGACGATGAACGATCGTCACCGTCTTCGCAAAGCGGGTCAGAAAGGTGGCCTCTTCCATCGCGGTGTCTCCGCCGCCCACGACCGCGATGTCTTGGTTGCGGAAGAAAAACCCGTCACAGGTGGCGCAGGCCGAAACCCCGCGACCCATGAGGCGCGATTCGTTCTTCAACCCGAGCAACTTCGCCGAAGCGCCGGTCGAGATGATCAGAGTCTTGGCTTTGACTTCGGTTCCGTCCGCGAGCGAAAGCGTGAACGGGCGATTTTGCAGATCGACCTTTTGCACGTCACCCTGTTTGAAGCGGGTTCCGAAACGCTCGGCCTGTTTCCGAAAATTTTGCATGAGTTCGGGGCCCTGAATGCCTTCAGGAAATCCCGGATAGTTTTCGACTTCCGTCGTAATAGTGAGCTGACCGCCAGGCTGAGTGCCTTCGACACAAACCGGATTCAAGTTCGCACGGGCAGCATAGATCGCAGCCGTAAGCCCCGCAGGGCCCGTCCCCAGGATGACAACATTTTCGACGCCCTTTTCGACGTCGCTCATTTATTTGATTTCCGCGACTTCGTCGAGGCTGACGAAGGTCGCATTCTCGGCGTCGTCCGGAAGACTCTCGACCGTCGTCTTCACTTCTTTGTCGGTGATGACGTTCCGAACGAGGTTCTTGTCGATCATGCGGGTATCAAATTTTTTCTCTTGGATAGATTCGTGAAGTAATGACATACCCTAGAGATTTACTGGGTTTTGCGGGGTTAGTCAAGGTCAATGCCCGCTCAGTGCCAGGTCCGAGGGCCCCGGGTTTCGTCGTCGTCTGAGTCGGTTTTGACGAGCTTTAAATGGCCCGAACGCTTCTTGGGGGCCGGTTTATGCCGAAACTGAAAGCCCTTTGCCTGAAACCAGAGGAACAAAAAACCCGCCCCGAGACCCGAGAGATGAGCAAACGCTCCTAAGCCGCCTTGTCCTGAGAACAGCGCCTGCAGGAATTCGACGCCGGCCAAGATCCAGACAAACTGACGGGCCTTCATCGGGAAGAGCATCATGAACAGCAGCTCGCGATCCGGGAAGAGGATTCCGTATGCGAGTAAAAGACCATAGAGCCCGCCCGAGGCACCGAGCATCGGCAAGCCCAGGTAAATCGGATTCCACATCACCAGCTGAGCCAAAAGATAAAACAACCCCGCCATCGTGGTGCAGAAGAAATAATAAACGAGGAACTTTCGCCGACCCCACAACGCTTCGATATCCGGGCCCACGAAAGCGAGCACCAGCGCGTTCAACACCAGGTGCATCACATCGGCATACAAAAAGCTGTAGGTCAGAACTTGCCAGATTTTTCCGTGTAAAACCTGAATCGGGATCAGCGCGAACCACCCGGCGAGATTGCCGCCCATAAAACGATCCACCGTCATTTGAACGATAAAAACGGCGACGTAGGCGATCAGCAATTTCTTTACGGTATCGGTCAGACGAATCGGCATCTCAGCGGCCCTCCATCAATTCGATCAAGACTCCGCCTGCAGTGGCCGGATGAATGAAGTTCACGCGCATGTTCTGCGCGCCGTTTTTCGGGCGATCAAAAGTAAATCGATAACCTTCGGCGATCAAGCGCTCGCACAAACCGTCCAATGTTCCTTTTTCAACCAGAAACGAAAGGTGATGAATGCCCGGGCCGCGCTTTTGAATGAATTTGGCGACCGAACCTTCGGGGTCTTGCACCTCTAACAATTCGAGGTGCGGGGGCTCGCCCGCAAGATTGAAAAAATGGACGTTCACGCCTTGTTCGGCGACCTGTTCGCTGATACCGCGAGAAATGCCTAAAAGACCAAACAGCTTTTCGAGCTGCGAATTGCCGGATGCGGTCGCAATACCGATGTGATTCAAGGTGATTTTCGGTGTCATGAAATCAGGATAGCGAAAAAAAAAGAGGCCGTCATCACCTGTCGCTGTACCCCGAATCGACCTCCTCAGTCAGTCGTCGATCCGAAATCAAGTGTAACGGCCCCCAGTCAAGGCCCAAGCTTTCACACCCACCTGTGTTCCTCAGCTTAGACGCATTCTTTATCGGTACCCCGTTCGGAAACTTTAGGATTTTTTTGACGGATGCGCCGGATTACACTTTTGTTGTGTAATTTCAAGGGCTTTTCAATCGAAAAACATTGACATTTGTGCATTCGTGATCTAGCTTTCGCCCCAATGATTGAACGCGTGACCCTGAAACTTCCAGCCTCAACTCCCGCTCCGGCACCCGAGTGCGACGCTTGCGCTCGAACCCGGCGGATCGGTTTACCGGGGCTTCGCATCGCGATTCGCGCCACGACCTCTTCTCTTTCCGATTATCCCGAATGGAGCTTGGACGAACTCGATCAGCAGTACCGAAATGCACTGATCACCGACGGGACCTGTTCTTAACCTCTCAATGCTTCAGCTGTTTTAAACACTTCAGCAAAAGATCCATGACTGGCGGCGCCTCTTTACGATACGCGTCCCGGTAACAAGCATCGACCTCGGTGCTGCTTTTCTGGACCTTTTTCTCCGCACGCAAATCGTGAAACGGCTTCACGCACGAGACGAACATGCCCTTTAACGGAAAATGCTCGGGCAAATCTTGCGGAAAAACAATGCTCCCGAAATCCCAAAAATGCGGGCTGTTTTTTCGGTCGTCAATCGCAGCCCTTCCGATCGATTCCGTTTTTTCGACCCAATCGAGTTCGATCTCGTCATAGCGCTTTGCCCAGTCTTTGAGCTTTGTTTTCGAGCAATCTTGAAAAAGCTCGGCCTGCTTGCGGTCTGCCCAGCGATCCAATTCGCCCACATCCTTGCGGACCAAGGCCTGCGCCGGGTGAAAGGAGAAAAGTGAAAGCAGGATCACGAGCATTTCATCTTCTCGCAATCGAGCTGAGTGCTTCCGCTCATCGGTCGATTCGAGCCGTTCGCAGCGCAATTGCGGATCGAGATCATGTGATTCGCGGTTTCGCTTTTTCCGAAGCGGCGAATGCAGTCTTGGAGCGTTTTCGTCCCGCCGCAGACCCTGCCGAAGGCGCCGACGCCCGAGTTGTAAGCCCCGGCAAGAAAGATCGCGCTGTCGAATTCGCCCATCGAACCGATCGTGGGTGAACCGTCTAAATTTCTGTAAACTTCGAAATTTTTGATCTGATAAAGGTCATAAATCTCTTTCACCATTCCCATGGCGAAGGCCAGATTCGGGCAACTCTCAGACTGACGAGAAACCTTCTTGGGAGCGTTGCGGGTTCCCTCCCAAAAGCGGTCCCAGGCCTTTCGCGCTTCAAGTGAGCTTTTGGCGAAACCGCGACTGACCGTCCATTCGTTCAAGCGGACTCGAATCTTCGCGCGGGCACGGGCATCGGTCGTTTTTTTCAGCAGCGCGGTTTGCTCGGCGATCTCGGCGTTGGCGCGGTCGAGTTGAGCCTGCCATTTTTTCACATCGCCCGAGATCACTTCGTTGACGGTCTTTTCGGTGCCAGGCATGAACTGAATATAACCGAAGGCGCCGGCCGACGAGCCCGCCGTCGGCTTGAAGCTCGATTCGCGCTTGATCAAACAAGCTTGCACGGCGTACGGCAGATGCGCACTTTCTGAGCTCAAAGAAATCAGCGGCGATAAGGTTTTTTTGAAATGACAGAAGCGCTCATCCCCCACCTTGCCGGGTTCGCGATAACAGCTCATGTAATTCAAAACATCCGCTTCAGTTTTATGAGGCGACCATCGATGCAAAATGGGTTGCGAAATCTTGAACAAGGTCACCGGCGGCATGATCGGCATCGCGCATGCATTCGCCATTTTCGAAAGGTAGGCGTTGAACCCCACCTTTGCCGGATAAGGGCCGCACTGAGGCCGATTCATCGAATCGACCATCGGGCAATCACACGGGCTCGCTCTTACCTGCGGAGCCAAGACAATGAGAATAAGAGGAAGCAAAAATCGAAACATGCTCCTTTTATTTTACCCGCGATTCGGGTCACGAGTCACGTCAGGCCAGCTCAAAAGGGGCATTTTTTCGAGATTTCGTCATAAAACTGTCTAGGCTTTCGACAGTTTTCGCTGCCAGCTCGCAGCCGTGTTTAAAATTTCTTCAATCTGCGAATAACGGGGGCGCCATTCGAGTGTTTTCGTTGCCTTCTCGCATCCCGCAACCAACATCGCAGCGTCGCCCGGACGGCGAGGTTTTTCTTCGACCGCCGCTTTTTTCTGACAAACTTTTTCGGCCGCCGCGATCACTTCACGAACGGTGGTGCCGGTTTCGGTGCCCAGATTGTAAACCTCGGCTCCGCCGGTCGAGACGATCGCATCACTCCACAGGCGATCAAGCCCGCGCACGTGCGCATCGGCAAGATCGCTCACATGAATGTAATCGCGAACGCAGGTTCCGTCGCGGGTCGGATAATCCGTTCCGTAAAGTTGCAGCGGCGCTTTTTGCGCAATCAGGCTTTCCAAAAGAAGAGGAATCAAATGAGTTTCGGGCTCGTGCCATTCGCCCAAACGTCCGCTCGGTGAAGCCCCCGAAGCATTGAAGTAACGAAAGATCACGGCCTGAAGGCCCCATTCTTGGGCGGCTTTACGAATCGAGTTTTCCATCGCAAGCTTCGTTTCGCCGTAAGGGTTCATCGGCTGAAGGGCGTCGTTCTCGGTCAAGGGTTCGGTTTTCGAAGTCATGCCATACACCGCAGCCGTGCTCGAAAAGACGATCTTCCGGCAATCGTGCGCGCGCATCGTCCTCAGTAAATTCTCAGAGCCTTCGACATTGTTGCGATGATAAAGCTCGGGGTTCGCCACCGATTCGGCAACACTGATCTTGGCCGCGAAATGCAAAACGGCATGGGGATGGTGCTTCTGAAACACGGCTTCGAGCGCGAGCGGATCGAGCAGATCGACCTTTTCGAGCGTAATGCGCGGGCCGTGCTTGGCCAGCGGGTCGCTTGCGATCAAAGTATCGACGAACTCAGTATGCCCGGTGCTCAGGTTATCCACGATCACGAGCCGGTCGTTTTGAAAGCGCGGATCAGCACTCCAGGCCTCGATAAAATGCGAGCCGATGTATCCGGCGCCTCCGGTGACTAAGACGATGCGGTGGTTTTTCATTCGCTTTGCGCCTCTTGCATATATTCACAAACGATCAAAATGATTTTTTTCACGGTTTCATTACAGTTCTTGAACTCCAAGCGATCGAGAACGGAAACCCCAAATTGACGAAATAATTCACTGATCAAGGCATGTACGAACGACTGAGTCGCACCCGAAACCTTCGCGAAATCCAAAACGACAGTTTGCCCTTTTTCAATTGCTGACATGATCTGCTCAATCCGCAATGCCCGGGCAACGTCTTTGTTTTCGGCGAATTCGCCGGCATGGTCAAAAATAAAAATCGTATTCATGAAAACTTAGGCCTCCTTTGGCGCTCTTTCTTACGTGTTCGAATGGCCTCACTATAAACGGTACGGATTCTGTCTAAAAGCGCAGAGAACGCTTCATGCGTATCCAAACTCAGATCCATACCGACTACCGTTCCCGGCCAAGGGGGCAAATCCAACAGTGCCGTATGCCGATCATCGAAAGGATCGGCATGAAGCGACAGGCGCTTAGTCGTTTTCGACTTCAAAAGTTTATAGAGGGCCGAGCCACTATAAATGACGAAAAAATTCCGGTTCACGGCCGCGATCGATTTCGTAAAGAAGAGTCCCGCCCCGGCATTGAACTCGGTTCCACCTTCTTTGGGGGTGGTGCCCGTAATCCCGGGGGTCAGCGCAAGCCGTAACGCTTCGAGATCGTCTCTTGCTGGGTGCGAACGCGTGATCGCTTGACGGACACCGATCCCGGTATCCGCGATGCCGATTCGAATCGTATTTGTTTTTTTGTAGTACTGAGCGGCTACGAAAGCGCCATGTGGTGCGTTGGCGTGCTCCAGGACGTTTCGAATCATTTCACTGACGACGTACCGAATCGGTTCCGCATGCTCGGGCGCTAGATGGAGGAGCGGAATCATTTCCGTAATGAATGAGGTCAACGATCTCGAATCCTGAATTTGCGTGATGGGAATAAAGCGACCGGTGGAATCATGCTCTTGAATCGAAATGCCCGAGTCGACCCCCAAGAAATGAAACAATCGCATTCGCTCAAAATAAGCGCTCGACTTGGCCTCGAAGGGTTCGCATTCCACATGAGCCGTTCCCACTTGTTGCGCCAACGCCGCCACCATCGTCAGCACCGCAGGATGAACGGAAATCCAACTCGGATTTGAGGAAAGCTCAAAGCGATCCGTTGGCTCGGGCTCAAATGAGCGAACAAATGCTTCGAAGTTTCCCAAAAATGCGCTATTGGGCATAAACAGCTTCATAGACCCATTTTACCGGGAATCCCGGGATTAAGCAAACTTCCGGGATTCCCGGTAATAACTATTTTTCTGGGAATCCTGGGAATTTTAATTTTTTATAAATTAAAACAAACCCTTAGTCGCACGCGCCTTCCGATACCGGCGTTTCCAGCGTCCGAGCCAAGTGTGTTCGGGTTTTCGTGGGTCGAAGCCCCACTTTTCGATAAAAAGGTGCAGCCCTTCTTGCTCGTATCCTTGCGGCAGAAGCTTCGGGTCCGAGCGGGTTCCCATTGAGTGATGCCAAGATAACAGCGACTGGTCTGTGCCCATCGAAGGCCGAGCTTCTTCAACCGGTACATTAAATCAGTGTCTTCGTAAGTGACAAAAAACCGTTCGTCGAAAATCCCGCCGTGCGGAAGCCGAAGCGCATCGACCGTTTCGCGCTTGAAGAACATCAAGATCGGAACGAAATGCCGACGAGACCGGGCGCCGCTTTTTCGCAGAAACTCATCCGCCACGGCCTGCGGGTTCTCGGTGATCGGGCGCTCATCCACGAAGGGGCCAATGACGTCCACCTTCAATCGCGCGATCTCTTGTTGCAAGGCCTCGTCCCATCCGCGCATCAGCCAAGTGTCGTTGTTCAGAATGGCGATGAAGTTTTCTTGGGCAAGGCGAACCCCTTGGTTGCAAGCCGAGCCGAAGCCCAGGTTCTTTGCGTTCGTCAAAATCTCAAACCGGATGTTCCGTGCCCTGAACTTTTCTTGGAATGCCATCAATACCGTCGGCGTATCGTCACCCGAAGCGTTGTCGATCACGAACACCTCGCTTAATGCGCGCGAGTTTTCGAGGACGGAGTTCAAGCACCGCTTCGTCAGATCGACTTTGTTGAATACGGGGATGATGAGGGAGAGCATATCGTCTTCAGGCTAGCACATTTAAACCTATAAATCGAAAGCCGTCCAAGATAAGCTAAGGCCCATGAAAAGACCGTCCCGCAAAATCGCCTTTCGCATTCTTTATCTCGCCTTCGGCATTCGTCTCGTGGGCTGCCTGATTCGCGCCTTCGGAGAAATCGTCGAGCCTCACGTCTGGCGACAAACCGATACGCTGGGAATGAGTCTTCGCTACTGGTTGCGATTTATTCACGAACCCTTTAATTGGAAGCTTTTACTTCCGGCCGTTCTTCAAAGTGGTGACGGAAACGGTATTTTGCCGGTGGAGTTTCCGTTTCTGAATTTCATTTTCTCTCCCGCCTGGGCATTGGGCCCTTATTGGGGCAAAGTCGTCATTTATGTCCTTCTGAGTTTGCTCATTTTTTACATTTGCAAAAAGATATCCGAAACGAAGCACTGGCTATCACCGGCATTTCTGCTCCTTCCGTTTCTTTCCATCAGCGCGGATTACATCGAAAAGTTTATTCCAGATACCTTGGCCACCTTATTGGTCAGTTACGGCGCCCTGCTGTTTATTAAAGATCGACGAAAATGGGCCTTGGCCTTAGTGACGCTTGGAATACTCATGAAGCCTACATCGATCGTTGCACTGGGAATTTTATTTTTATTTTCAAAATTCAGGAAACGATTCGTTTCAAACTCGCTTTTCTTCGCACTCCCGACCGTCGTCGGATTGATCTATTATACGGTCGGACTCAAATGGATCGATCATTTTCGACAAGGTGACGTTTTGATCTTTTTGGTCGCAGCCAGAAATCCGATTCAATCACTGCATGAGATCTTTTCAAATTTACCCTTCGTTCTTGGGGCGTTCCAAAATCGCGTTTTCTTTGTCTGGGGCGGTCTCTTCGTTTTATTGTGTCTTGCATTTCTTCGCCTTAAACCCAAACTTCGCATTTTAGGTGGACTGTGCGGGTTGCTTTTTTTGCAATTCACCGTGATTGCGGCGCTCGATGGTGGACACTCGGCGCAACACGATTATTACTATATGGGAATGGCGCCGATTGCTGCCGCCGTGGTTTGGCTTTGCCTTCGAAAAGGTCGCCCTGCTCTTTCCGCGCTTCTTCTGACCATTTTGTTCCTTCATTCCGTTGAACTTTCCGCTCAAAATTTGAATCCAAAGAAACTGACTGGATTTTTCAGATCCCGCCAAGAGTGCTCGATGTTAAAACAACGCAACCCTATGGTTCCTTGGAATCAAGACTATGTCTTTCGCTCAAGAACCGAGCCGTTTCCCGCACTTGGGCTTTGCTTTGGCGAGCGAGAAGGGTCAAAAACCTCGAACTTCGGTATTTATTTCAAGACGGATACGGTTCCAGACGAATGCCGGACCATCGATCAGACTGAGCAGTTCAAGCTCGTCAAATGTGGGGGCTGAAGTCCTCGTTGTTTAAGATCACTTTTCATTAATTTTTGCTTGCCCCCATTTGTCATCCCTGTAAATTTCGCTTAAGGTGAATTCATGACTACCAAAGGCATTATCCTGGCCGGCGGCTCGGGCACCCGGCTTTACCCCGTGACCCAACCTGTCTGCAAACAACTCGTTCCGGTTTACGACAAGCCCATGATTTATTATCCGCTCAGCACCCTGATGCTAGCCGGCATTCGCGAAGTGCTGATCATCTCCACCCCGCGCGATCTTCCTCGTTTTGAAGAACTACTTGGAACCGGCGAAGCCTGGGGAATGCATTTTGAATACATCGTCCAACCCAAACCTGAAGGGTTGGCACAGGCTTTTGTTTTGGGCGAGAAGTTCTTGAATGGATCGCCCAGCGCTCTGGTCTTGGGCGATAATATTTTTTATGCCGATGGCTTCAGTAAAATGCTTCAAGTCGCAGCCACTCAAACCGATGGGGCTACGATCTTTGCTTATCACGTAAAAGATCCGACCGCTTACGGCGTCGTGGAATTCAACACAGACGGAAAGGCGATCAGCCTTGAAGAAAAGCCGAAGCAGCCGAAATCTTCGTATGCGATTCCTGGTCTCTATTTTTACGACTCAAAGGTTTGCGCAATGGCGAAGGCACTAAAGCCCTCGGCTCGCGGCGAACTTGAAATTACCGATCTGAATCGCGAATACCTGAAGCTAAACCAATTGAACGTGATCAAAATGAATCGCGGAACAGCCTGGCTCGACACCGGCTCGTTCGAAACCCTGTTGCAGGCATCGAACTTTGTTCAAACGATCGAACACCGCCAGGGCCTTAAGATCGCCTGCCCTGAAGAGATCGCTTACCGCATGAATTTTATCGACGGCGCCCGACTCGAAAAACTGGCGCAACCGCTTCGCAACAGCGGTTATGGCGAGTACCTATTAAATCTTTTGAAGCAAGGTTGAGATCATGAAAAAAATCTTCGTCACCGGCGCGGCCGGATTTATCGGAAGCAATTTTGTTGAACTGGCACTCGAACGGGGCTACTTCGTCGTCTCTTACGATGCGCTTACCTATGCCGGAAACCGCGAGAACCTTGAAAATCTTCCAAACGAAAAAAATCACGTTTTCATTCAGGGAATGATCCAAGACCAAGAAAAGGTCTCGAAACTTCTGCGCGAACATCAAATCGATTGGCTCGTCAATTTTGCGGCTGAATCGCATGTTGATAAATCGATCTCGGGCCCGGCACCGTTCGTCGACACCAACGTCGTCGGTACCTTTGCACTTTTGAGCGCGGCTAAATCGCACTTTGATTCATTAACCGGAAGCGCCAAGCAGAACTTCCGCTATCTTCAAATCTCGACTGACGAGGTGTACGGCACCTTGGGCGCGACCGGAAAGTTCAGCGAAACCACGGCCTACCAGCCGAACTCGCCTTATTCGGCCTCAAAGGCTGGTGGTGACTTACTGGTCCGCGCGTGGTTTCACACGTTTGGCCTGCCGACGATCACGACCAATTGTTCAAATAATTATGGCCCGAAACAATTTCCTGAAAAACTGATCCCGCACATCATTCTTTGCGCGCTGGCGGGCAAGAGTTTACCGGTCTATGGCCAAGGCGAAAACATCCGCGACTGGATTCACGTCAAGGATCACGCGCGCGGAATTCTGACTGCTCTCGAAAAAGGCACACCGGGCGAGACTTATTGCTTCGGCGGAAACTCCGAGCGCAAAAACCTGACCGTCGTTCAGGCGATCTGCGCCGAGCTCGATCGAGTTAGGCCGCTCACCAGCGGAAAAAAACATGAGTCACTCATTCAGTTTGTGACCGACCGGCCAGGGCATGATTTTCGGTATGCGATCGACGATTCCAAAGCCCAAAAAGAATTGGGCTATTCGCGCCAATACACACAATTCGAAGATGGGCTCAAAGACACGATTCGCTGGTATCTCGAGCACTTCGATTGGTGCCAAAAAGTGACAAGCAAGCCGGGCGTGAAGATTCAGTATGATTGGAAGACGCTGACTAAATAGGCCGAATATCTTTTTTTCGGCTACCGATCAGACGCTCTAAAACTTCAAGATCGCGAGGATGCACATTCACCAGACGAACACGTTCGCGAAGCTCATCCTGAGTCCATCCCTCCATCAAAAGCTTCGCCACCCCCTCATCCCAAAACGAAACGCTTGCAATGGGTATTTTTTTAAAATCGAGTTCAATCACTTCGTTCTGTTGCGCCAAGTCCAAGATCAAATACCTTAACTTCTCACCACCATCACGAGTCATTCGATCTTCCTTTGAGAACTCCTCCGGAATATTAATTAGTGCCATTTTCATTCAATATCCTCCGCGCCCAAACGGCATACGATCAATGTTCCATGCATTTTCGGATCCAATCGCTTGCGATCGACCTTTTTGTTCGCAAAATACTGCCTCAACTGCCCTCGCCTTGATGCGATATAAAGATGGCCTCGCTTATTTTTTAAGAACTCAAAGGTATAAAAAAGCCCCATCCCACCAGATCGCAACCGTCGCGTACTGATGCGTTCTTTGAGCGCCAACTCGATCGCTTCGACATCATCTTTAAATTCATATTTTTGTTCGAGCTTTGCAGGAATCGATACACCCAGATCAAAAACACCAATTTCTTCCGGCGTAAGCCACACTAAAAACTTTTCCGATCCTGAGTGATCTTTGGCATTTTGAACCAACTCGCTAAAAATCATCTGAAAGTCGAATGCAAGGTCATCCGAGATTTCATTCATTTCCAAAAAGCGCTCCAAAAAAAGTGGCTTTAAGCCTCCCGAAAACCAATCCATCGAAAAACCACTTTCATGAACCGGAAAAGAATTCGAGAGCGCCGAATGGCGAAAGACTACGTTTCGAATACGAGCCTCCTCGAAAAGTAGCTCCAACAATGCCCTTCCCGATGGCTCAATCTTCATTTTTGGTGGTCCAAATAACTGCAGCTCGGATAATTTTCCGGAAAGCGTCTCGATCGCCTTAAAAAACCATTTCGGATGGCGAACCCCAAGGGCTTTCTGATGAACTTTGAGATTCTTTATCATGCGTATTTATAATATTACGCAAATTATAAATTTTTAGCAATTTTTGTGCAAATTTTATCAAAAATTTTATATAACTACTTGTTTTTAAATAAAAATAAATGCGTAATGTTTTTATTACGCACTTTAAAGAGCTTAAATTTTTATCATAAATAAATAATAACAATGAGTTAAGCGTAGGGCTGTAAAGTTTTGAACCCGAGGCCAACTCGTCGTGCCTTCACCTTGTTTTGCACATTTGTATAATTTTTTATACAATGAAATCATGCATTCCGATCCGTGGGAACTTTCCCGCATTTTATCATCCAACGCAAGGTTTCGAGTCCTACAAGTTCTTGTCCCATTGCCAGAAGGAATGGGATTACGCGAGCTGGAACGAGCAACCCACCTCAATATCCGCTCTGTGCAACTCGCAACCCAAGGCCTCGTCCGAGAAAGAATTTTAAAAAAGGATCGAAGAGGCCATTTTAGACTTAATTCAAGATTGCCGATCGCCGTAAAAATTAAAAAACTATTCATTTTTTTACGAGACGAACAAATTCGCGAACGCGCGCAGAAATTCTCGACTCGCGCCAAACAAGTCATTCAACTATCGGAAGAAATGATACAATTTACTCGCACACCGATTCCAACATTAAAGGAAAAACCATGAAAATCCTCCTTCTCGGCGCCACTGGGCAAATCGGTGATGCCGTTCAGAAACTCGCTCACACCGAAGCATGGCCCAAAGACTGGGAACTGATCGCCTGGACTCGCGAAGCGGGCGACCTTTCGCAACCGATTGAACTGATCCGACAAATCGAAGAAACAAAACCTGATTTGATTTGGAATGCCGCTGCCTATACCCAAGTCGATCGTGCAGAAGCCGAGCCCGCACTCGCGCATCTGATTAACGGCAAAACACCGGGCGAGATCGCGCATTACTGTAAACAAACAAACATTCCACTCGTTCATTACTCGACCGATTACGTCTATGGCGGCTCAGGAGATGAGCCTCATCTCGAAACCGAAACGCCGAATCCGCTCAGCGAATACGGTAAAAGCAAACTGGCGGGCGATGTCGCGATCGAGGCGTCGGGGTGCGATTACCTCATCCTGCGGACGTCGTGGGTGTTTTCGAATCACGGTAAAAACTTCGTGAAGACCATGCTTCGCCTCGCCGACGAAAAGCGCGAGCTTCGCGTCGTTTCCGACCAGGTGGGCTCGCCGAGCTACGCCCCCGATCTCGCAGTTTATACCTTGATCGCCGCTCAAAAAGCGTTAGCCCTGAAGACTGAGGGCAAGGCCTTTCCTTCCGGCATTTATCATCTTTGCAATTCAGGATCGGCGAGTTGGTTCGAGTTTGCGCAGGCGATTCTACCGGGATATCCCGTGACTCCGATCACAACGGCCGACTACCCCACGCCGGCCAAGCGGCCGATGAATTCGCGATTGAGCCTTGCCAAAATCGAGCAGACATTCGGCATTCGACCGAGGTCCTGGCAAGAGGCGTTGGCCGAAGCTAAATCAACTTTAACTTTTGAATGATCTCTGCAAAAAAATCAAACGACCAAAGGTCAATTTGACGCCGATCTTTCAAATAGACTAAAACGTCTTTTTTAGCGAGCTCCCAATCCACCGTTTTCATCCGCTCTAAAATTAACGCTTTTAACGAGTCTGCGGTTAGTGGGCCTTGAAAGCCTGAGGCTCGGGCCTTTTCTTCAAAATATTTTGCACGAAGCGGAATATCATGGGCCAAATACCATTGTAGATCGTAAAAATCGCGCCCCTTGATTCGATTCCTCCATTGGCGATAAATCACCGCGTGCATCTTACCTGCGAATAAGTCCGGTTTCTGAAGAATGCGTACTGCAAAAGGAATCGGTAAATACAAACTTTTAGTCTCCGTTTCGAACGAAACTGCCGGATCAACATCGACCTCGAATTTAATTTTTAATTTTTGATCTTTGTGTATTCGGGTAGCAATTTTTCGTGTGGGCTCAACATTGAGCATGATCATCTGCGTATTGGCCTTCAGAAACGCCGATTCTGTCAACCGTTCTGCATCCTTATCGACACGCTTTAATTCGAACTCAAATCCGAAGGCGCTCAGCTCGCGTTCCATCGCTGAAAAGTAATCACTGAGATCGAAATTTTTATCGGGACTCATCAACGTAAAATCAAGATCTTCCGAGTATCGATCCAGACCATGAAAAATTCTTAAAGCCGTCCCGCCGTAAAACGCCGTCCGCTTAAAGAAATCCGCCCGACTTAATCCGGCTAGGATAATTTCTTGCAAAATCTCTCTGAGCGCATTTTCGTAATCTGACATGCTGTCCAGCGAGCCATAACGCTTCAACATCGTTTCAAGTACCGGAATACTCATAACCAAACCTCCTTAATGAGTTCATCTACAAACCAATGAATGCGTTTGAGGCGATAATGCTTCGACCATTCGCTTAAGATCTTCGGATTCATGATTTCTTTTATTTGAATCAGATCCAATCGATAGGAATCGATCACATAATGAAAATATTCATGTGAGATTGAAAAGCTCTCGCTCTTTTCTCTTAAATAAAGAAAATCAAAAAGCGCTTTTTCAGGCGAGGCATAGAGCGCACTCGCTTTTTCGTCGACGGGTTTTAACTGAATGCCGAACGGATAGACGCCCTTTGAGACTCGATAATAATCAAAACCACCCACCGGCGTTTCAAAGACTTTATTTCGCCCAAGGCACACCGAAGTGACTCGTTCGACCCGCTCGGGAATGAGGCCGTAATCACTCAACGCGCTTTCGAGCGAAATGTAGGACGGCCCGTAAATTAGATTGGCCAAAACATCTTTTGAATAGGGCCTTGAGCGCATCGATTCGGATATTAAAAAAACACCCCGCTTGACCGCAATTAATCGACCCTGTCGAGTCAGATCATGGATCTTCTTTTGAGGATTCCGATATTTTACGAGTACCCCGGTCAACATTTCGGTAGTCACTTCTGGCGGAAGGCTTCTGAGAAGCTCAAATTCATCCATTACTAATAAATTACCATATTAGTAACTTTATGGTAATGAATAAGTCCATAAAAATCCAAAAACATACTCATCTAGTAACTTATTGGTTTTTATGAGAAAGTATCGCCATGACCTCCAAAGAACTCCGCTTAAAAGGCCTCCTCCTGATCGAAACCAAGCTGTTTCACGACGAGCGCGGATTCTTTACCGAGCACTACAAGAAAGAAGCTTACTCGGCATTGGGCTTACCCGAGTTTGTGCAAGACAATCATTCGCGTTCGAAACCTGGAGTCCTTCGGGGTCTTCATTATCAAACCGGCCCTCATGCTCAGGGAAAACTAGTGAGCGTCATTCATGGCCGCATTTGGGATGTGGCCGTCGACATTCGCAAAGAGTCGCCGACCTACGGTCAATGGGAAGCGGTCGAGCTTTCGGGTGAAAACGGGCTTCAACTTTGGATCCCACAAGGCTTCGCGCACGGGTTTTGTGTTTTAGGCGATGAGGATGCGGATGTGTTTTATAAGGTAGATCGCCCGTATGCTCCAGGGAGCGAGGCTGGAATCGTCTATCATGACCCTTCTCTCAAAATCACCTGGCCAGTAAAAAGTCCGATCATTTCGGAGAAAGATTTGAAATTACGCCCCATTTTATGACACAGCCACATCTTTCAGTCATCGTCCCCACCTATAACGTGCGACCCTTTATCCGCTTGGCGCTGGACTCGCTGGCTAGGCAGACCTGCGAGAACTTCGAGGTCGTGATCGTCAATGACGGCTCAACCGACGGAAGCGACGAAATTGCCAAAGAATTTGCCCGCCAAGACCCTCGATTTCGAGTCATCGACCAGCCGAACGGCGGCTACGGAAAAGCGGTCAATGCCGGATTAAATGCCGCCAGTGGCGAATATATCGGCATCCTCGAGCCGGACGATATCGCCACTGACCGAATGTTCGAAACACTGCTCGATGCCGCTCAGAAGACGGGGGCCTCCATCGTTCGCGGCGACTTTGCTCTTTTTCAAAGCACACCCGAGTTCAATGCATCCGACGTCGTTCCCACTAATCAGTTTAAACGACTTTTGAATGACCAAGTCGAAGGCTGGGTCGAGATTAAACAATACCCGGAAGCGCTTTGCCTGGCACCGGCAATTTGGAGTAGTATCTATAAAGCCTCTTTTTTGAGGGAAAACAAAATTTCGGTTTTAGAAACTCCCGGTGCCAGCTACCAGGACTTTCCATTTTTCGTTGAATCGCTTTTCTGCGCGGAACGGTTCTATGCTGTCGATCGGGTTCTGCTTTATTACCGCGACTCTCATCCGACTTCGTCATCAGCAAAAGGGGGCAATAAAGGCCTTGTCGTGTTCGACCTTTATGATCATCTTCGTCGATCGCTTCAAGCAATGAACCCCGATCGTTATGGCGACATGGAAGACATAATCAATTACATCTTCTTCATGCACCACTATTTTCATTACAAACGGCTTCATCCGAAATATCGGAATCAATTTCTCAATCAATTGCGTGAAAAATTTAAAAACATTCCAACACCTAAATTATTGAGCGGAAAAAACAAATTGGACTATATCTCATTGAAGTACGGCGGAGCTCCTGCGTATAAAGTGGCAATAACACTGAGCGCATTTGTGAAAAAATTTATTTCCTAGAACGCCAAATATCTTTAAATGGGATCGGCCGCACATCCCGTCCCAAGCGCATTTGCATATTTTGATAAATCCATGCCGCGAGATTATATGGCCGATTGAATCGAAAAAGGATCTTCTGCACAATCCGCTTAAGACTAAAAATAATCCCACGTTGGTTATGCTGTATGTAGGTTTTTTCAATGTGCTCGTTATTTTTTCGAAGCTCTTCAGCCAACCGCGCCTCACCGAGAAGATGCCCATATTTTTTGAAAAGAAATATTTGCACCTTAATCCAAGCATGCATCATTCGCTCCGGATTTTGAGTCATGCTTTTGGAGTTTATCCGGTAGATCGCATAACGCTCTGGATGATAAAAAAAGCCTTCACTTTTAATGAAATCGGCAAGCTCGACCCAAAAACCCCAGTCCTCCTTACCGGCAAGCTCATTTCTGAAACGGACGTGATCAAAAACCTCACGCCGAAACAGCGGACAATGGATCGGGATCGTCAATGATTTTTCCCAATTCGTTAAGAAAGAAAGAGCATCTAGGCGAAAGCCCGCAATGGTCGGTCGTTCTGGCTCTTTGTAATAAGATAAATTTTCAGATGCGAAATAATAATCGCTCAATACGACTTTGATACTTTGGTTTTTCGAAAAATGAGTCAACTGCACTTCGATTTTCTTCGGATCAATCAGATCATCAGCATCTAAAAGCTGAATGAATGCTCCAGTCGATTCGCGAATGCCGCGATTCCGCGTTTCACAAGGACCGCGATTTTCCTGATTCATTACATTCAAATTCAAATGTGCATATTTGCTCCGAATTGCAGCTAAGTGCTTGGAGGTATCTGGAAGGGTTGAACCGTCATTAATGATGATGATCTCTAGGTTCGTATGTGTCGAGCGGGCTAAACAATCAATCGCATCATACAAATAATGTGCTTGATTGTAGCAAGGAATGACCACTGAAACTCGTTCGCCCATGAAAGAAATGTTAATCCGATCATAGCTGAAAGAGCCATTAAAAAAATCCATCATTTCAAAAGTTTACCGTTACCTTGCCCCGCCCCGCACCTTGCGCGCAAATAGCTTAAACCTTTGACTAACCCCTTGATTCATCGCATGATCTGAAAAAAATATGCTTAATTTAGAAAATACGAAATATCTGATCGTGGGCTCAGGATTTTTCGGCGCTACCCTTGCTGAACGGATCGCCAATGATCTTGAACAAGAAGTATTAGTGATCGACAAAAGATCCCATTTCGGTGGGAATTCTTATTCCGAGATTGATCCCTCTACGGGCATCGAAATTCACAAATACGGCTCGCACATTTTTCATACCCCTAACGAAAAAATCTGGAATTACGTCAATCGCTTTACTTCATTCAATCAATATCGTCATCGCGTCTGGACAACCCATCAAGGCAAGGTATTCTCGATGCCGATCAATCTTGCTACCATCAATCAATTTTACGGAAAGGCGCTTTCGCCGGCCGCCGCGCAAGAGTTCATCGCAAGCGAAATCGCGCGCGACAAGATCTCGAGCCCTTCAAACCTCGAAGAACAGGCCATCAGCCTGATCGGGCGCCCGCTTTACCAGGCCTTCATTCGCGGCTACACCGCAAAGCAGTGGGAAACCGACCCGAAACAGCTTCCGGCCAACATCATTACCCGCTTGCCCGTGCGCTATAATTATAACGATCGTTACTTTAGTGACATCTTCGAAGGGATTCCGACCGACGGATACACGAAGATCTTCGAGCGAATGCTGAAAAACGACCGGATCACCCTTAAACTCAATACCGATTTTTTTGAAATCAGAAATCAAATCCCCAGCGACTGTCTGGTGATTTTTACCGGCCCGATCGACCGCTTTTTCGATTACAAACACGGCGAGCTGAATTGGCGCACGATCGACCTCGAAAAAGAGGTCGTCGCCGTCGATGATTATCAAGGCACCTCGGTCATGAACTACGCCGACGAATCCGTTCCCTACACCCGGATTCACGAGTTCAAACATTTTCATCCGGAACGAAAGCATCAAAACGGAAAATCAGTCATTTTTAAAGAATTTTCGCGTTTTGCCAAAAAGGCCGACGAACCCTACTACCCAATCAACCTTGAGTCTGACAAAAAAATCTATTCACTCTATAAAACCGAGAGCGAACAACTTAAAAATGTCATCTTCGGCGGGCGCTTGGGCAGCTACAAGTACTACGACATGCACCAGGCGATCGGTGCGGCGTTATTGGTTTACGACCGCGACATCAAACCTAAAGTGACCGGGGTACCTTATCAAAGCCCTATGGATGCCGTTTAAGACTTGAATCACTCATCATTGCCGCTCCCGGTAACGACGGCCCTTAACTTCGCAGAGACTCTTTGAAGAAAAACGGAGAATAAAACCCTCATCAAAGAATGATCTTTCACAAAAATAAAAAATCTGCCTTCTTTCGAGTTTTTCGAGAAAACGAATCCTGCCCGCTGCAAGTGCCTCAATACCCTGGATAACTCGATATACGCCAAGTACTTCCTTTGTAACGACAGATGTCGAGATGAAAAATTGAGGCTGCTGAACAAGAAAGCAGAAAAAGCGTCGGCATATTGATTAAGTTTATGGTTCCGAGCAAGGAAATCGATGACCCAATCCGCAATCCGAAGATGATCCAAAACCTTCGTGGTTTTTTTTGAAAAGGTCAATCCCATAATCGACGACGGATATCGAAAGTAATGATAGAGCCGATCTTTCACGAAAGAAATCCGTTCGCACATCGGGAGATATGACCAGATAAACGCAGCGTCTTCGTACCACATCCCCTCTGGAAAACGGATTTCATACCGATCAAGAATGCCTTTTTTGAAGATTTTGTTCCAAGCAGAAACATCCATTTTGGAAAAAACATCGTTCGCAACAGGGACACGCCTTCCAAGCCGAACCTCATAATATTGGCTATCCGACTCTTTCAACCATTCCCACGCTTCATAATGAATTTCGGCTCCACATCCCACCAGGTCAACCCCATCCGCATCGAGTACGGAAAGCATCTTTTCATACATATCGGTGGCGATGTAGTCGTCCGAATCGACAAAAGCAACGCATTCACCCGTCGCGACGTTCAGCCCCGCATTGCGAGCGGACGATAACCCGCCATTCGCCTTGTCCACCAATTTGATTCGCGCGTCCGACTTCATTTGATCGACAACAATGGATCGGGAAGCGTCCGTGGATCCATCGTTGACACAAATCACCTCCAAATCGCGATAGGTCTGAGACAAAATGCTTTGTAAGCATCGCATGAGCGTCTTTTCTGAATTAAAGATGGGAACGATGACCGAAAGCATCGACTCTAAACCCCGACCCCAAACGAAGACTTTAATGATTTAATCATGAAAAAAATACGAGGTGCATAGGCGATGAGATAAAGCCTGACCTTGAACAACAACGAATACTCTGCGGGGATAAAGCGCCTTTTCCTTAAGAGATCTCGATATTCTTTGCTCATTTGCTTTAGAAACTCCCACCGATACGGCTTTGCAATTCGCCTTAAGTTCCAAGAGTAAGATGCAAACTTCAACTTTGAAATTAAAAAGAAAAGATCCCTGGGCAACGCCTGATGCCGATCGACGAAATTCTCCATTTCGCGATATTCGTCACAGACGCAATATATTTTGGCTTTGTTGTTAATGGATGACGTCTCATTGTCTTGTCGGTAATAGACGAATGCGTCCTCCAGCAAAACGGCACTTGCGGCCGTTGCCCAAACTTTAAAACTAAAACCCAGATCCTGATAAGAGGCGCCCGGCGTTTCTAAAAACGAAATGTCATTCTTTGTTAAAAAATCACGCCGATAAATCGCAGACCAGACTGTTGGCTGATACTCAAAAACGAACCGATCGGCGACGGGATGTAAAATGCGGTTCGCTTGAAACGACTGAATCATCTTTGTCGATTTGACTTTTTTATTTTGGGTCGACCAATAAAAATAAAAATTGGATTTAACCACATCAACGTCAAATTTTTTTGCCGCTTCATACAGCCGTTCGAACATATTGAGTTCGACAAAATCGTCCGACTCTACGATTCCGACATATTCCCCCACGGCCTGCGCGATTCCCACATTTACCGAATTGCCGTAACCCGAATTCTTTTTACGAATAACCTTAAACCTTGGGTCAATACCGACAAACCGCTCAACGATCGCAGGTGAACCGTCCGTCGATCCGTCATCGACACAAATCACTTCGATTTCTTTCAACGTCTGGAAGTGCAAGCTTTCAAGACACTGCTCCAAATATCTTTCGACGTTATAGATAGGAACCACAATGGAAACGTGAATGTTCTTATTCATCACTTTATTATCCAGCCATGCAACAGATCTTCTGTCGGCCCCTTCATTTGACCCCTTCGCTGATCCGTTCCTCGACCCATTTGCCAGGCTGTTTTCCGCTCCACCCATCGGTTGGCGCGCCAAGCCACCAGCCAACTTTAGGCATGATTTAAATGGTAATTTAATATACCTTATTCTTAATGTATCTTTTTTTCGATGACCTTTTTCGCAAAGATTTTGTTCCCGCAAAAAAATTATTTTATCGAACCCTTAAAACCATCTTTTCCGGCATTAATATTACTTTTCGAAATTACGAGCGATATGACCCGCTTGAAAACGAAACCTTTAAGAGATTAAACCGCTTAAGCCAACGCTCGCTTTGGCAGGATACCTATTTCGAACTTCCGAATGACTATAAAGCGGTCTTATCTGATTACCTTTCGGGCAGCCCAACGGTCTTATCCTATGAAATGTCGCCCGGACTAAAGTCGTTTTTAATCGAGCAAAATTTAAACTATATTGACGTTCGCCTTTCTCCGATTCGGTTTTGCGAAGATCTCTTGATCTGCCTTAACAGCAATATTCCGTCCTTTAACGAAAGACTGGCAAATATCGCCGTAAAAGAAAGCGGCGCTCGCTGCCGTGCATCGCAGATCAGAGAAAGCCTGAATCATCTCAAGCAAAGCAATTGGTCAGCGCTTGAGAAATACAGGGACTCAACCATTTTTCTGGGACAAACTGAAGCGGACGCATCACTTCTGAGCGAAAACAAAAATGGCTTTCTCAGCATCGGTGATTTTCAAGAGAAATTTAAAGACCTTAAACACGAAAGGGTTTTCTACAAACCGCATCCTGCCAGCGGCAAGTCTCACCAACAACGCGAAACTGATTTCTTAAGGGAAAATTGCGCGTTTATGGGCGCCAGCACCGATCCCACCTATTCGCTTTTCGCGAGCGAGATTCCCATGAGCTTTTTGGCCATTTCATCCGGAGCAGTCACCGAGGCGGAATATTTTGATAAAAAATCACAACACCTCTTTAAGCCCATTTGCGATATCCATTCATCCGAATATCCGCAGTTAACCGGACATAACTTTCTTTCGCCCGATATCTGGGCATATCTTTTGAGCAAAATCGAAATGGATGAACTCCAGAAGCGACTGATCGCCGCGACCACCATTCCCGATCAATTCAGAAATATCCATAATGCCTTTTGGGGGTATCTGGATCTGAAGGCGGAGATGGATCAATCCACGACTAAGCTTTTGGAAATCGCCGCTCAGAACCGATTAACCCAAATCGACGACAGATTGGATCGAATGACGAGTTACTTAAAAAATCCGTTTCTTTATTTTTCAAAAAAACTTCAACGGAAAACGCTTCTTAAGTAAAGTTTAACTCTCCGCAAATTCCCCGTGATTTTTGCGCACCAAAACAGTGTTTTCAATACAAGCTTGCTAAGCGGGCCGCGATCCCGGTATTCGGCAATAAGCTCGATTAACGATTGCTCGATCTTCGGCCCGACCGACGAAACATCAAAGTGCTCTAATGCAAACTTTCGCGCATCACCGAAATAAACATCATCCTTACTTAAAGCGCTGACGATTAAGCCCGCCCACTCCTCGACCGAATCAGTCGCGGTTAAAAATGCAAAAGGTGAACCTTCGAGATCTTCTCCGAACCCTACCTTGAAAGTGAAAATCGCCTTCCCGAGAACCAGCGACTTCACGAGACGGGAGGACATTCTATATTGATTAAACACATCGGAAATCCCGGGAGCAACATTCACATGAGCAAATTTATTCATCAAACCATAATCTTCATCGCTCGGAATCCCCATGTTCACATACTCAAAATCACCATCAATGAGTGCTTTCGTTTCTAGGTCATCTATTAACGAATTTCGACCGGATATGACTAACGTTATTCTTCTCTCAATCCGTTTCGATGCCTTTTTCAAGGCCTCTAAAAAAATGAGATATTCACGGGAATACGAGTAAATCGTTCCGGAAACAAAAAGAACGGAGCTTTGCATGTCGATCCCATATCTTTTGTATAACCGTGCCTTCTGTTCCGTTCCGGCATTTAAATACTTTTCATAATGTTCTTTATTAATTAACGGAGGAAACAAAAAAGTTTTTTTCTCAAACCAGTCACTCATTCGTTGCTGCATCGGCCTCCAAATGCAGCCGAATGCTGAGGCATACCAATAAGAAAGAAATCTCAACGTCGGATCCACCCATCTGTCAAAATCCGGGTTGGCAAGGGTTTTAAGAAAACGCAATTTTTTCAATTTTGAAAAGAATTTAATAAAATCAAGAACCGTCGGAGCCGGCTTATTCAAAACGTTTAAGATAGACGCATCCGAGTAGGCGCCGTGCTTTAAAAATGGCTCATATTCGTCGTCTTCGCATTGAACAACAAGCGGCGCATTCCGGGCGATCAAAAGTTCGAGCACCGCTCGAATCGGCTTTGACCGCACCCCTGCCTGAATGAAAACGTCCGGACGAAAAGACGCGCATTCTTCAAGCAACTCCCGCTTCAAAAGGCCGCCGACAAATTCGATCCTTCTCCAGATGACATCGTTTAACCGCTCATGTGGGCATTCGCCTTCCGATAAAACCAGAGCCGAATGTCCGTGTCGAGTCATGTACTCGGCAAAATCTTGTAAATAAAAACCTGATCCGTAAAGCTGTCCGGACGGATGCGCAATGATAATGTTCAAGGCTGTATCTCAACTCGTTTCAAATCTGATTATAGTTTTTAATGACTCGGTTTAATCCTTGATCCAAATCAACTTCCGGACGCCAGCCCAATGCCTTGATTCTGGAAATATCCAAAAGCTTTCTCATCGTGCCGTCGGGCTTGGTGGTATCAAATTCAATTTCGCCGCGAAATTCCACGATGTCTTTGATTTTGTATGCCAATTCAGCGATTGAAATATCCTCGCCCGTCCCGACGTTCATCCAATCAGGCAGAACCCCCGAGTGTTGCATAATATGAACGCAAGCTTTCGCCAGATCATCGACGTAAAGAAACTCCCGGCGGGGTTTGCCGCTTCCCCACACACGGAAAGTCTTCTCGCCCTTGTTCTTCGCTTCGCTCATTCTCGCAATCAGGCCGGGAATCACGTGGGAATTATTGGGATCGAAGTTGTCATTCGGACCATACAGATTCGTCGGCATTACGCTGATAAACTCGTGCCCGTATTGCCGTCTGAAGTTTTCGGCCGTCTTTAATCCCGCGATTTTTGCGATGGCATAAGGTTCATTCGTGGGCTCGAGCTCGGACGTCAAAAGGTATTCTTCCTTAATGGGCTGAGGCGAGTTTTTCGGATAAATGCAACTTGAACCCAAAAAAAGAAGGCGTCGAGGCGGTACCGCGTGGGCCGCGCCGAAAACGTTGTTTTGAATCGTCAAATTCTCGAAGATGAAATCGGCCCGATAAGTGTCGTTGGCGTGAATGCCGCCGACCTTCGCGGCGGCCATGAATACATAGGCGGGCTTACGGCCCGAAAAATAATCCAGAGTCGCCTTCTGATCCAATAGGTCGAGCTCGGCCTTGGGCGGGGTCAGGAGATTTTGAAGTCCCAGCCGCTTCAGCTCGCGAACGATCGCTGAGCCAACCAGGCCGCGACCGCCCAAAATCAAAATGGCGTCCTGCTTATTCATGCCCCTCCAAAATGTCGTGGCCACCTTCTCGAAGGTATTTATCACGCGCAAAAAGCTTTAAATCGGATTCCATCATGTCTTTGATGAGGCCGCTCAAATCAAACTTTGGATTCCAACCCAACTTTTTCTTCGCCTTTTCAGCATCTCCTTGCAGCAGATCGACCTCGGTCGGTCGAAAATAGCGCGGGTCGATCCGCATCACGACTTGTCCGACCGACACCGGATACCGCGCATTGCCGGAATGACTGACCTTTGCAATTTCATTCACCCCCGAGCCCTCGAATGCAAGCTCGACGCCGACATGTTGAAAGGACTGAACCAGAAAATTGCGAATCGAAGTCGTGACTCCGGTCGCAATCACGAAATCTTCGGGCTGTTTTTGCTGAAGCATGAGCCACATCGCCTCGACGTAATCTTTTGCATGCCCCCAGTCGCGCTTCGAATCGACGTTTCCGAGATAAATACAATCTTGCAAGCCATGCGCGATCCGACTGACCGCCCGGGTGATCTTTCGAGTGACAAAGGTTTCTCCCCGCATCGGCGATTCGTGATTAAACAAAATGCCGTTGCAAGCATACATCCCGTAGGCTTCGCGATAATTGACCGTAATCCAATATCCATAGAGCTTCGCCACCGCATACGGCGAGCGCGGATAAAACGGGGTGGTCTCCTTTTGAGGGGTTTCCTGAACCAAACCATAGAGCTCGGAAGTGGAGGCCTGATAGATCCGGGTTTTCTTTTCAAGGCCCAAAATCCGAACCGCCTCTAAAACCCGCAGCGTACCCATGGCATCGACGTCCGCCGTGTATTCCGGCGAATCAAAACTGACTCGCACGTGACTCTGCGCGCCAAGATTGTAAATTTCGTCGGGCTGAACCTCCTGAACAATTCGAATCAAATTGCTGGAATCCGTCAGGTCGCCATAATGGAGTTTTAATTTCACGCTCTTTTCGTGAGGATCTTGATAGAGGTGGTCGATTCGGTCGGTGTTGAATAAAGAAGAGCGCCTTTTAATTCCATGAACCTCATAGCCCTTCTTAAGAAGGAATTCGGCCAAGTAAGCTCCATCCTGCCCTGTAACCCCCGTTATGAGCGCAACTTTCATTTGTTCACCACCATTTTAGCTTTCACTTAAACTAAAGTAATCACATATGCCCAGAACGACACGTGTATACCTTTAAACCCATATCAAATAGATACAATAAATACCTTTATTTTCAAAAAATTGTTATATACTGCGCTTCAGCGTTATATCATTAAAAAAACCTTCTAATCCGATATCATTAATTAAGCTCATAATTTCACTCAAGCATCAAGAAAAGGCGTTTGATAGGTTCAGCGATTCTAATGACTCTTGATGGGCCCAACATCAGCACTGTAGTATAAAAGAGAAAGAAGGCTTTACATGAATAATACTTGCGGCCCTTTGCTAAGCGTCTTTACGCTTTCATACAATCACGAAAAGTTCATCGCCCAAGCAATCGATAGTGCATTATCGCAAAAAACGAACTTCACTTATGAAATTGTAATCGGAGACGACGCGAGCACAGATTTAACTCCGCGCATTGTTTCTGAATACGCAAATCAACATCCTCACGTCATTCGTCCGATATTACATAAAAAAAATCTGGGCCCAGGCAACAATGTTTTGAGTGTCTTCCAAAAATGTCGTGGGAAATATATCGCCTTCCTAGAAGGGGACGACTTCTGGAGTGATACTTTTAAATTGCAGAAACAGGTTGATTTTTTAGAAGCGAATACCGATTATACCATTTGCTTTCACAATACCGAAGAGAGATATGATAATACAGAAAGAGCATCCTGGCTATATTGCAAACCGACACAAAAAATTGATTCAACGATTTATGATCTTGCTTATAAAAACTTTATCCCAACCTGCTCAGCCGTTTTTCGCGCCGGCTTATTTTCGGAACTTCCAGATTGGTTTCCAAAATCAAAAATGGGCGATTGGCCCATTCACCTCCTCAATGCAAAGCACGGAAAAATTCGATACATTCCTCACGTAATGGGGGTCCACAGAATTCACGATCAAGGCATTTGGTCACCATTAAGCCAAGAAGAAATGATCGCTCACATTTGCCAAACATACGACTATTTAATAAATCACTTTTCTGATGATCGCGCTCTTGTTGAGCATTTAATCGCCGGAAAACAGAAATTGACTGAACAGAAAAAAGCGACTGGGCTCTTAGAAAAAATCCGACGCATTTTTAACTGAAACCATGTTTAATAAAATTAAAAGACGCATTTATAAGCTTCTTAAACTACGCGCAAAAAGTGAAATGCCCTCATGTTTAACATCACATCCCTCCACGGTTTTTCTAGAATCAACGCGGTTTGATATCCGTGTTGGGGAATCGCAATTTAAAGGCCACATATCCATCGGCGAATCTACTATCACGGGAGCAACTTTCATTTTCGAATCCGATCAAGGGGAAATCTCTATCGGAAACAATACCTTTATTAATAACGGAACAAAATTCATCGCAAGAACTAAAATCGTAATAGGTAACTACGTTACAGTCGCTTGGGGATGTACCTTTTACGATCACAACTCCCATTCCATTGATTATCGCGAGAGACAAAAAGACATCCAATTGCAGTTTTTTGACCACAAAAATAAATCTCCGTCATTTATTAGTTCTAAAAACTGGAGCACCGTGAAATCACGTCCAATTACAATAGAGGATAACGCTTGGATCGGCTTCGATAGTGTAATTCTATCCGGAGTAACGATCGGCGAAGGCGCCATTGTCGGCGCAAGGAGCGTGGTTAGAGAAAGCGTTCCTCCATGGACGATTGTTTGTGGCAATCCAGCAGTAGTCGTGAAAAAGCTTGAGAAGCCTTTGCGTGATTCCGAAAAATAAGAGATGATCAAATCTATGCACATCCTTGTTACTGGCGGCAAAGGTTTTTTAGGCCAAAGTGTAGCTCGACACTTTCGTCAGATGGGTTTTCAGGTCCATGGAATTGGACATGGCCGCATTGATCAGGAAATGCTTAGTAATTATGGCTTTCATTATTGGATTGAATCCGGGATTACCCTGGACTCGTTAAAGGCCATCAATATCAAACCCGATATCATCTTCCATGCTGGCGGTGGCGGCTCTGTTCAACACTCTTATGATGATCCATTTTTAGATTTTAAAAAAACGGTGGAAAGCACGGCTCACATTCTGGAATTCATGAAAACGAGTTCTCCAGAGTCAAAATTAATTTATCCTTCGAGCCCAGCCGCCCAAGGCAATCATCCACCAAATCCGATAAAAATCAATGCACCGGCAATGCCCATTTCTCCTTATGGCACCTATAAGCTTATGGCTGAACAACTTTGCTCAGTTTATAGAAATAATTTTGGGTTAAAAACCCACATTATTCGCTTTTTCTCCATCTATGGTGACGGGTTAAAAAAACAACTCCTTTGGGATGCTTCGATTCGTCTGTTACAAAATCATGAAAATGCTGAATTTTGGGGCACTGGAAAGGATATTCGCGACTGGATTCATATCGACGATGCAACACGCCTGGTGGAGAGCATGGCGTTATCGAAAAAAGACATTCCACTTATCAATGGCGGAAGTGGCACCGGACATTCGGTGTCTGACGTACTCCGTGACTTGAAAGAAGCTCTTTGTTCGAAATCCAAAATCGTCTTTAAAGGTGAGCAGAAAAGGGGGGATCCAAGCTATTATGTCGCTGATCTTACCGAAGCAAAACTTTTAAACTGGTCATCGAAAGTCGATATACACGAAGGGATTTTGCGCTATTCGCGCTGGGTGCAGAAAGAACTTAAAAAATGATCCGGATCGGTTTTTTACGTCACTATTCGGAAGAATGGGTTGGGGGGGTTAATTACATCAAAAATCTCCTTTGCGCGCTTCATTCGTTGCACGACCAGACCATTCAACCAATTGTCTTCGTTTCAAAAGAAACAAAGCCTTGGATCCGCGAAAGTTTTTCTCCTTACGCAAGGATCGTTGAAACGTCGCTTCTCGATCGAAATAGTTTAAATTGGCGAATTTGGCAAAAGACAAAACAAATTTTTGACTCTGATATCTGGGTTTCAATAGTTCTATTTAAATATAAAGTTAATGTTTTTAGCCATTCGAATCTTTATCGAACTTTTTTTACTAAAACACTGAACTGGATTCCAGATTTTCAGCATCTTTATCTGCCAGATCTATTTACTCCAAACGAAATCGAGAACAGAAACTACTCTTTTGCAAAAATTGCTCAAAAATCAGACTTGGTAATTTTAAGCAGCAACGACGCCTTCGCGGATTTCAAAGCTTTTTCGCCTGAGTTTTATAACAAAGGAAGAATCTTACGATTTGTAGCACAGCCGGAGCAAAAACTAATTAATAACGATCAAAACCTTGAAAACAAAATCCTCGAGAAATATGGCCTCATAAGAACCGAATTCTTCTATCTTCCGAATCAGTTTTGGCAGCACAAAAACCATAAAGTGGCTTTTGAGGCGCTCGCTTTGCTAAAGCAAAAAAATAAAAATTTAACTTTAGTGTGCAGTGGAAAGATGAGCGATTACCGAAATCAAAATCACATTCAATCCCTAAAAGAGTTTATTAAAGCGAACGATCTCGATATCCGCTTATTGGGGATGATTGAGTATGACGATGTCATTGTACTCATGAAAAAATCAATCGCGGTTATTAATCCGTCACTTTTTGAGGGCTGGAGCAGTACCGTTGAAGAATGTAAAGTCATTGGAAAGTCCTTGATTCTTTCTGAAATTCCGGTTCATCGAGAGCAAAATCCAGCTAATTCAGTTTATTTCGATCCAAATAATGCAGTGGAACTTGCCGCCATCCTTGAGCTTTTTTTGACACAAAAGCGGACGCCTCCATCACCAATCAACCTTGAACAAGAAACAGAAAATTTTGCTCTTAATTATATGGCAATCGTAAAAAGCCTGATCTAGCCTTCGCTATAACGTTATCCTCGCGGCAACACTTACCGATAGAATGATCGCCTGCGGACAATTCTGAAACACATCCGCACGCTCAACAAATGAATCTTCAATAAAGATAACTTTCATACCTTTAATAAAGGTCGACTTGGGTGTTCCATCCGTAATATGAATGATTTTGGAAAAAAATTTGGTTAACCCATATCGATCCAGCGTCTTTTCCACGTCACATTTGTGTCTAGTAATTAATTTAATTGGTATCTCATAATTCTTTGCTTCAATTAAAACTCGAAACAAATCACTATTTAATTTTTCATGAACAATTAATGTATCATCTAAGTCCACATAGATCGCATCAAGATCCCGAGGGGCTTTGAATATACTATTTAATGATCTGCCCATAAGAATGGGGTCTAATCTCGAGTTTTCAATTTTAATTGGATAGCCCAAAAGATCATAAATTGCGGCCTCCATAAAATTAAACCCTCTTGCAACAGAAAATCCGGAAGAACCAGCAATTCTCGCAGCAATCTCTAATAGCTTTAAGCACCCCTTCGTATCTCTCTTCATTTGAAAAAACCATGGCCCACGAAGCCTCAATCTCTCGTTGATGGATTTCGCATATGAGATAAAGTCGTGTTCATCCTCCGAAATGCACGACTTTGCGATTCCCCCCCTCTCATCACCACGCCGACGAGGAAAACAGGCAACAAGTTCATGATTTTTATCCGAAAAACAATCTATTGTATATTCATCTCCCGGTAAAAACTCGAGCATTACATTCTTTTTTAGATCTACCGAAGCTGCCTCATGAAGATCCGTAATCTTTTTTGCTCCTCTACTGCCTTGGCCTTGATCTGGCTTCACAAAAACAGGCAATACGATCGCACTCAAACTAGATACGTCGCCAATTTCATCTGGAATTGGGATTATATCTTTAAATTGATGCGCGGTCAGCCTCTTGCTTCTTAAAATCTCAGCAATATCCTTTGGCGGAGCAACAAGGTGAGGCGAAAGATCTGGATCCTCTTCTGCAAACTTAGAAAATGCGATGATTGCGTCGTCGTGAGCAGGAAATACAAAGTCCAATCTAAAATCTTCAACCGTTTTCTTCAACGCCTGCAAAAATGTAGGGTCGTAAATCGTTGGCATCGAAAAGTCGCCGTTTTCATACTCCAAATAACTCGCATCCTTGTTGCTATTCAATCCGACTAGCTGAACTACTTTACTAAACTTTAACTGACGACTCATTTCCATGCCAATTTCTGTTCCGCACGGAAAGACTCCAATTCGCAATAAATTTTGATTGTTTCCCATATAATTCTTTACTCATAGATCTGGGTTAGAGTGTCGTTTATTAAGTAAGTTATTTTATCTAATTCGTTAGTAGCTAGACCATCGTATAATGGTAAACATAAAACCCTGCTTGCTATACTTTCCGAAATAGGCATTCGACATTCGTCAACATATGACAGGGTGTTGAGCGATGGATAAAAATAACGTCTCGGCGCAATCCCATGTTCAATCAAACAATTGTATGTCTTCAATAAAGCCTCTTCACTCTCGAAAACAACCGGATAATAGCTGTAATTCCACCGAGTGTGCTCTCTTATCTTTAGTCTCCTAATTCTCGCGCTTGAGAGGTTGGCGTTATAGAAATCAACTACCGTTTTTCTAGCCGCTAAAACTTCTGGCATGTGGGGCAACACTGCCAATCCCATGGCTGCTTGCAGTTCTGATATCTTTCCATTGATCCCAAGGCCATGGAACTCCATCTGATTTTTATGTCCAAAGTTGTGCGAATAAAAGCAACGAAAATTTAAATCAGGATCATTACAAAAAATAGCCCCCCCCTCACCCGTATGAAACAGCTTCGTCGCATGAAAGCTGCATGTACTAATATCGCCATAATCGAAGATGGAACGTCCGCGGTAAGTGACGCCGAAACAGTGGGCCGCATCGTAAATTACTTTAAGCTTATATTTCGACGCGATTTCCTCTATTGCATCAACATTGCATGGATTTCCGAAAACATGTGTGACTAAAATCGCCGTTGTTTTTGCTGTAATTGCCGACTCAATTTTATTTTCGTCAATTGTCAAATATTCTGAGTTAATATCAACGAATACGGGCTTGCAATGCTCCCATACGATCGACGAAGTTGTCGCCACATAACTAAAGGGGGTTGTAATAATCTCCCCACCATTACCAAGAAGTTTTACTGCGATCTGCAATGGGATTGTTCCGTTATTGACCAAGATGACATTATTTACTTTTAAATAATCCTTAAGTTTTCCTTCCAATTCAAGGACCAACTCGCCTCGATTCGTCAGCCATTGGTTCTTCCAGATGCGCTCGAGCTGCATCTCATATTCCTTGATCGGCGGTAAAAACGTTTTTGTAACATTAATCATTATCGTTTTTTCTCCACTCAAACCGCGGCCGAACGTATCCGGGCTCTCGCCCCATATAAGCACCTATTTTTCGCTCACCGTCGATGACGGTGAATGAAAAAATATCTTTCTCGGAAAAGATCGCTTGTCGGCCGTCTTCAACGATGAATATCGAAAGGTAAAAGGTTCCCGGCTGAAAAAATCGCGTCGGAAAAGTGCAGACCATTCGATTTTCCCCATTTTTGACTTCCTCGGTACCGGCATTCGAAAAAGAAAACAATGCTTCGCCGACCTCATTATGCAAATGGTAGGTCAAATGATACCGGTGGGCCTCGTCGTGATTGAACGCAAGCCGCGTCTCTAATTCGATGGGCAGATCCTCGCGGATCACATCCGAAAGATCGCTGTTTTCATTTCTGATATTGATCTCGACCAACTTGAATTTTTCTTTTTCGTAACTCGAATCGAAAGTTTTGACGGTTTTTTTCGCCTCTTCGGATCCGTTCAAATAATAAGCCGCGCACTGCTCGACATCGGCATGCAGCTTTAGCTGGCCGTGTTCCATAACGATTCCGCGGGTACAAAGCGTTTTGACCGCAGCCAAATTATGACTCACAAACAAAATCGTCCTACCGTCGTTTTTTGAAACCTCGCCCATCTTGCCGAGACATTTCTTCTGAAACTCGGCATCTCCGACCGCCAAGACCTCATCAACGATCAGAATCTCAGGTTCAAGATGGGCCGCGACCGAAAAACCGAGACGAACCATCATCCCGCTCGAATAACGCTTCACCGGCGTATCAATGTACCGCTCGACTCCCGCGAAGTCGATGATCTCGTCGAGCTTGCGGTCGATCTCCCACTTCCTCATCCCAAGAATCGCACCGTTAATGTAAACGTTCTCGCGTCCGGTCAGATCGGGGTGAAAACCGGTTCCGACCTCGAGCAACGATCCGACCCGTCCCTTCATCTTAACCGAACCCGTGGTCGGCCGGGTGATTTGAGAAAGGATCTTGAGCAACGTCGATTTACCGGCGCCGTTTCGGCCGATCACGCCCAAAACTTCGCCGCGTTTGACTTCGAAGTTGATGTCTTTCAGCGCCCAAACGTACTGTGATTCGCCCTTGCGAGTACGGTCGTTACTTTCGCCGATTTTCAGATAAGGGTCTTCTTTGCCTCGAATCTTCGCCCAAAAGCGGTTCAGATCGTGCGAAAGCGTACCTGTGCCGACGGCACCCAGCCGATACTGTTTCGATAAATTTTCGACTTTAATCACGACGTCACTCATCACACCGTATCCATAAAACTTTTCTCGACTCGCGAGAAAACCAAAAGCCCAATAAAAAAAATCACCGCAGCAAAACACGCGCTGTATCCTATTCCAGCCCAACTAAATGCGCCCTGACCCAAAAACCCATATCGAATCGCTTCGACCAGCGGAGTAATTGGGTTGAGCTGAATATACTTCACGTAAGCTGCCGGAATTGACGAAAGCGGATAAATCACCGGCGTGGCATACATCCAAAGCTGAACGGCAAAAGCGAGTAAAAATTGCAAATCGCGATATTTCGTCGTCATCGACGAAAACAACATGCCGAAGCCCATACTGATAACCGCCATCAACACCACAACTAACGGCAGAATAAATGCCGTCGAATTAAACGTCACTTTTCCATGAAAAAAATAATAAGCCCAGATGATCAGAAAAACCGCGAACTGAATACCGAACTTCAACAGCGAAGAAATGACGATCGAACCCGGAACCGTGATTCGCGGAAAATAAACTTTCCCGAAAATATTCTGATTCGTGACAAACGTATTCGAAGTGCGATTCAGACAATCGGCGAAGTATCCCCAGATCGTGACTCCTGAAAGATAAAAAATAACGGGCGGGATCCCGTCGGTTGAAATCTTAGCGATTCTTCCGAATACCAAAGTGAACATCAAGGTCGTTAAAATGGGTTGGATCACATACCAAAGCGGGCCTAAAATCGTTTGCTGATAGACCGTGATGATATCGCGTCGGACAAAGAGCCAGAGCAAGTCGCGATAACGCCAGACCTCTCTGAAATTGAGGTCAAACCAGCCCGACATCGGGCGGATTTCGATGCTCCAATTTTCTTTGTTATTCATAGGTTACACCTTACCCAATCGCATCACTTCAATCAAACGGTGTTTTATTGATTTGTGCGTCGCACCAATTGCGCCTTCTGTCTCAAAAAAGGCTTTCCGGACACTGAGTTCGACATCCAGATCGAGACGCGCCGTAAGCTTCATTTAAAGCCACAAAGAGCCGGCAAGATTCTTGAACTACGCGTGATTTTTATCGTGAATAAGATATTGTCAAATTTGACAAAAAATATCATTATGATGAGAACTTTGCGGAGGTACTACGCAAGTAACGTGACTATGAAAAAATCAAAAAACATCCATCGATCCAATCGCTGGCCAGACCGGAAAGATCTAGATCAAGTTTTCGAAAAGCTCTCTTCAGACTCTGTCATCGGCACCACTGTTCTCGATACAAATGCTCCGCTCGTCGATCAAATCAAATGGAAGCTCTGTGCGCAAATCGTGCGCTATCATCTAATAAGTGAAATTTCTCAAAACGAGCTCGCCCAAAAGCTTAATGTCGATGCCCCAGAGATGAGTCGACTGCTTCATTATAAAATCGAGCGCTATACGATTGATCGACTGATTCGTTATGTCGAAATTCTCTATTCGAAGCTTTCCGTTGAGGTGAGAGCGGCTTGAACTTACACTATCATCAATGATTTCAGCGCATTATTAAAGTTTGCAAATGATTAAACCAAAATAAGAAACTCGCCTTCACTCCATTGATGGACTGGAGAGCGGCTTCTGGTTTGGGAGCATACGTCTAAAGATCCCATTCGAAGCCCCCATTACAAACAGCGTGCCGTCAATGATTCCAAAGACTGCAAAACAGATCTTCCTAAACTTGTGTTCCTCGAAAAGCAAAACCTTGAGTAAATTTTTGAGTAAAGAACACCCATGGGAAAACATCCAACTCCCACTGGAAGGCAAATGCTCAAAACCGCAAAAAATTAAATTTCTAAAAAAATAATACCAGCGAAAAGATGGGTGGTTGGTTACATCAACCCGTTTTCCTAAAATCGTTCGGCACTCAATGTGACCGAGTGAATGTTTCATTAAAAACTTTGAGATTAACTTCACGTTCATCCCCACAACTTTTGCTCTTAAACAATATTCTTGATCAACCGAATCAATAAACATTTCGTCGATAAACAAACCTACTCGTTTTAGATTTTCAACCCTCATAAAACTTCCGGAAGTAATTACTGTCTCTACTTCCACAACTCCAAGATCCGATGAGTATTGAGAACTTTGATAATTCACTCCAAATAACGTTTCCTCAAAGCACGTCACCCCAGACACTTGATCCGATATATCTTGAACGAACCAGTCATCAACTTCAGTGTCTTGGTCAAACCAAAAAACCCATCCATTTTTGAAATTTTTATAGATTAATCGAGTCGCAAGATTTAACGCCCCCGCGATTCCGTTTCGATTTTCGTTAGAAAGCAGTGTCAAGCGCAATCCTGCTTCCGAAACAAGTTCGTTAAAAAAACTTAAATTAGATCCGGGAGTGTTATCCACTATAACAACTTGATTAAATTGTCCGATTAACTTACGGATATTCTCCCTGTGCTCTGAATTAGGAAAATAAGTTACTACCACCGCATACGAATTAGATGCGCGCGGAGTCTCTTTATCTTCATATCGAATTAAGATAGAATTTGATTTGTGAAAAAGATTTCGCACAGCAAAATACGAGCTTATTTTCCCTTCCAACCAAAGTTCTAATTTTCGCTTAAGCTCATCATGCTTTACAGAAGCACTTGTCATTTGTTTATCCAAAAATTACTTCGTTTATAGAACGGATTGATTTTCCGCTCAACGAGCCAGCTTCCGACCGGATCACCGCAAGGCTCGGTTTTCCCCGCCTCATCCATTATTTGCTTTATTTCATTTTCTTTAGGGTCGACTAAAGCGTGTAATCGGACCCCAGCCTTATTGAAAAAACGAGAGCTGCCGATCTCCAAAAATCGAACGATCGCCCATTTCGAGCGAAGAATCCGAATCCGACCGAAAAAGCGATCCAGCAGTCCATTTCGAATCAAGTCTTCACTGAAATGAAAGAAATAACTCTGAATGTATTCCGCAATCTCATAGCTTTTAGTGATTCCAAAAACCGCATCTTTCGACTGTTCCATCTTTTCGATCAACGGCTGAATGTCGAAATACGGTCCGAGACAAGAATCGTTCATCAAAATTACTGATTTTGCATTTTGAATCCATCCGGCAGCAAGAAGATAACCCAACTTCCAAGATGCAAAATCGTATCCTTCGTTTCGACGATGAATCACCAAAGCGCAAAATTGGCTGAGTTCATGAACCTGCGCGAAGTTGATCTCGGGCGAAGTCGAGACAAAAATAATTTCGTATCCCAATCGAGAAAAAGCCTGTAATTGCTGCCGGACATGATCCTGTAATTCGGACTGTCCGTCATAAGAAACATAAATTAGGATTCGATCGGATTGAAGCCGAGATAAATTCTGATAAAGAACTTTGATTAAAGTATCTTCGACGGATCGAAACTTCGACCAAAGATGGTATTCCAGGCTTTCGAATACGAATTGTAAAAAGAACTTCCTGCGGATTAGAAAGTCAAAACCATTCGTCGATGTTTTCGCCAATCCCTTCCGCTTGAATTCGACGTAACCCTTTTTTATGTAATAGGAAATCCTTCCAAGCATGCAGCTCTTAGTCTAAACTGGTCTTAGTGAAAAAACAAAGGGTCCTATTGATTACCGCACGTTCTGACATCGGAGGAGGCCCTAAATATACCCTCGATTTCGCACGAGCACTCCAAGCCGACTCAACCGTTTATCTCGCATCACCGAACGATCCCCCATACGGAGCCGCTTTTTCTGCGCTGGCCGAAAAGCATGTATTCATTCCACATCGAAGATTCAGTCTTTGCGCATTTTTTCGTCTTTGGCATCTCGTAAAGTCAGAACAAATCGACGTAATCCACTCCCATGGAAGAGGTGCCGGGATCTATTCTCGTCTTCTTCGTTTAACTGGCGCCAAAATTATCCACTCGTTTCATGGCATTCATCGCGAGCCGACCGTCAGCGGTCGAATCAAGTTTTTGCTGGATCGGATCCTTAATCCATTTACGGATGGGTTCGTCTTTGTTTCAGAAAGTGAACGCGCAGAAGCGGCACGTCTTCACCTGGGGTCAAAACGCTTCGAGATTGTTTATGCGGTTATTTCACTTCCGAATCTTCCCAAAAAATCTAGCTATCAACACCCAATTCAACTGGGAAGCATTTCGCGTCTTACTTATGTGAAAGGGATTGATCTACTTTTAACTAATCTGCTGATATTTCAAAAAAAGTATCCAAATATTCAATGGGAATTTCACCTTGCCGGTGATGGTGACTTGAAAGTATGCGTCCCAAACGAGCTTCGCGCTCGAGTTATTTTACATGGCTTAATTCCAGAACCCTATGCTTTTTTAAAAACCTTGGATATCTATCTTGCGAACTCAAGATGGGAGTCATTTAATATTTCAGTCCTTGAAGCCGTCGCTTGTCACCTTCCTGCGCTCATTTCAGATGTGCGAGGTCACGAATATTTCATTCGCTCGGGAGTAGCACGTGGATTTGAATTCAATAATCCGAATCAATTTTCGGCCAATCTTTTGGATCTGATTCAAAATAAACCTGAATCTCGGCAAAATTGGGTAAAGCAACATCATAGCCGAATGGATATTGCTGGGTTTTATTTTCGCATTTTGACAAAAAACTAAGGCTGCTGCAGACAGTTTTCCGTAAATTTTCCTTTCGCGACAAAAACATTATATGTATCCATCACGATATCGGTAGCAAATGGTCGACACCTTTCAATCACCTCTTCAAAGCGTTCGGCAGAAAATGCATATTGATCTGATGTTCCATGACGCCCAAAGACCAGCACATCATAGGCATCTTGACGTTTGGAGAACATTCCATACTGATAAAGATGCTGGTTCGGCGCAATAATCACCGGAACCAAGCCTCCAGAAGCGATGATTTTAATATTTTTAGGCAATGCGCCGATATAATTTCTTGCGGCTTGAAATTCAGACACTTTAGTTCGATCGTAACGGCAATGGTTTTCTTTCGGAATGAAAATAGTCATTGATTTGGTGATGAGATCGCCTCCGGCGTAAATCATCATAATGAATGCGGCACACTTAATCCATCTCGTTAACTTATCGGGCTTGACCATCCAATTAGAATTTGCCCAAACCACAACGCCCACAAACACGCCAAAAACGGGGGCCGCATGTTGATGGCGCATGCTTCCGTAAAGAAATTGGATCCCCAAAATGGGAAGAATAAAAAGAAATGACATCAACAACCATGAGCGCTTTAATTCATTTTTGAAAATCAACGGATATAAAATTAACACCGGAAATGTGGAAAGGAAGACTCCTTTCCACTCAAATTGAACAAATGCTTTCCACAACCCGCCCAATGGATCGGCAAGTACACCAGAAACAAGCCATCCGCCATAATTATAAACATCGGGGAATATCTTTGAGCGAAGATAGAAGTCAAACACCAGCCAAATAATTGCGTTAAGTAATGCGATTATTCCATTTCGCCACTTTTTTCTACCCAAATTAAAAACTGCATACATCAAAAAACAAAATGGAAAATACTCTTTGAATAAACAAAGAGCATTTAGTGAAAGTATTGCCCAAGTGAATTTTTCTTTTTTAAATGCCCCAACCACCAATAAAGTCAAAAGCGCGGACCAAGTTGTGGGGTGGACCGGGTAGCGAGTTGCCACTGCAATGCCCTCATTAAAAAACCAGAGCATTAATACCAGAATTAACCATTCAAATCGCTCCCGCTTAAAGAGCAATAAAATGACCCACCCACCAAACCAATAAAACAAAAATTCAACAATGAGCGGCACCCAGGGGTAAGGACCAACTATTCTTTGAAAGGCTGCGGCCAATAAAGTGATCGGATCAAAATGGTCGGCAAAAATATGAATTCCACGAAGAGTATTTTCTGGATTCCATGAGGGTGAGAAAGCGAGATCAAGAATGGCCTGTTGATAAATTCCCAAATCCAACGCATGAAAACACCCTGATCGAAGTGCAAACCAATTATAGATAAGCGTAAAAAAAGGTATGAACATTACCACAGAAAGCACAGCCTTCTGTTTAAATGTCATTTCGTTGCCGCTACTGCTTGTAACCATTGCAAATGGCCTCACTGTATTTTTCCATGCCTAAATTAAGCGAATTTACTTGCTCAAAATCTACATCCACTCAAACCATATTTGAATCGCTTTTTCTTTCGATAAAAATGTAAGTGCCACTAAATCGGTCATAAGAGCAGAAATCACTTGCTTAAGCCGAGTGTTCATTACAAAATCATTCTGTTTTGAAACGTGTTTTATGGTTTTCATCCTTTGCGATTCTTTTCTTATCGCTTTTGGTTCTCCGCATTTTAGTGGTTCAACACTTTGAGTTCCCCTGGGACGAGGCCTACCATCAGGGGCTTTTAACCGGAACGCTCTTAGATACCTCTTTAGCATTCGTTCCATTCGGGTTATGGTGGATTGCTTCTGCCATTTATCCTCGGATTAAGAATGCCGTTTTTGTCATCACCTGGCTTTTCCTTTATTTGGCCACTTTGGCCAACACTTGCTACATCCTCTTTTTTCGGAAGCCGCTCGATCTTTCAATGGTTCATTACGGTGCCGGTAATCTGTGGAGCATTCGTGGAATGCTCCTTCACTTCCTCCAATACCCGTTGATTGACGTGAGCTTGATTCTCTTACTTTTCGGCTTTTTTGTTTATTTTAGATCCTCACGCCTACAGCCTTCCAAAGCCTTTACTGGCAAAATTTTAACCGGATTTTCGCTTCTTTTAGTCGCTCAACTCATCAAACAAAGCCCCATTTGGTTGAGACTACCCCGAATGGCGGAATCTCCGCTTTCTCAAAGCGCACCCCTTCTTTGGTGGAGCGAGTGGGGATCCGCAAAGGCTCAAGCAATAACTCCGGATCAGATCGTTCAGCTTTCTCAAGATGCTCCTTCGTGGTTTGAGCGAATGCGGTCTTTTCGTCAGGGTGCCTTTCCCTCTCCATCGGTAAATAAGCCTGCATTTCCTTATGCTCTTCCGTCAGTCCCCGCTAGGAATCTTGCCAAAATTCGCGCCTCGTTCGGACTTCCTCAAACTGGGAAAGTGAACGTCATCCTCCTTTTTCTCGAAAGCAATCGTGCCTATGAATTCGCAAACCCTCTTTTTTCAAAAGCGGCTTATCCGAACCTGAATCGAATTTTAAAAAAACACGGACTCTTTTTCAGCCAAGCTTATTCATCCGCCGATTACACCGTGCAGGGACAATTTGCGACTCTTTGCTCGACTTGGGATCGCATGGAAGGCCGCCCCACCTATACCACCTCCTCTTATCTTAAAATTCGTTGCCTGCCGCAGTTATTGGTTGAAAACGGATATCAGACGTTTTGGATGAATCCTTACGATCGCAATTTTTCAGGTAAATACGTTTTTGAGTCCAATCACGGAATGCAGAAATTTTTCGACGGAAATTTTTTTAAGCCTCACACCCACGCCGAAGCGCGGAACCAACTCGAATGGGGCATATCTGATCACGTTTTCTACCAACAAGCATTTCGGAAGATTAAGCACCTCTCCGCCAAAGCCTCGCCGTTTTTCGTGCATCTTTTAAATGTGGGAACGCATGGTCCGTGGCATCGCTATTCAGATTTTTCTCTACCTACCGATCTTACCCAGCTTTTGGAACACTATCCTGAAGACATCGATTATCTAACCGCTGTCCGTGCCGAAGATTCGGCATTAAACGAATTTTTCGAAAACTTTTTTAAAAGCTCTCTTTCAAAAAATACCATCGTGATTCTCAGTTCTGACCACGGTAACGGAATGGTTCCCGGTGGGCCGGCCTTATCGTCCTATCAACGCCATCTTCTTTGGCCGCGAACCCTTCTTGCCGTGATTTCTAAAAATTTAAACCCCGGAGTCATCTCTTATCCGGTTCATCAAATCGATATTGCGCCCCTGATCGCTGCCATTACCGGAATTCAAGGAAAAGTCACGTGGTTAGGAAGAAACCCGCTTTCCGGTTCCGGAACGCCTTGGGTAAAAGAGGTCAATCATTTGATCTCTTATCGCACCGACGATCGACTCTGCGAAGAACGCTCGGATGGCCAAACTCATTGTTGGTTGATGTCCAAAAACCAAGATCCTCTATTGATGCCTCATGCCAAGCCGGTATCGGGTGATCCGACCCTCACCCATGAATTGAAATCCGTCGTTCAAGCGAATGAAGCATGGATTGATCACGGCGGAACTCCGTAGGGTTCGATAAATTGATCGGATCTTTGATAAACTCTTTCCGCATTCGCAAAAATACGTTTAAATCACCCTATGAAAACCTCTTCATTCGCTCTCTTCGTCGTTCTCATGCTTTCGGGCTGCGCCACGAGCCTTAATACTGCGACCGGCCCGGGCTTCATCTACTCCGATCAATACGAAGGCGTCACCGCCACTGCAAACCAAGCCGGACGCAAACGCGGCCAAGCCTGCACTCAAAACATCTTAGGACTCTTCACCTCGGGCGATGCCAGCATGAGTGCTGCCATGAAGAACGGCGCCATCACTGTCATCAGCTCGGTCGATCACCACTACAAAAGCATTATGGGGGTGTGGGGTAAGATGTGCACGATTGTGACGGGGAATTAAGCAGATTTTACCCGTTTTATTCATATAAAATCATTAAATTACAGGTAGTTGATAATCAGCTTGCGTTTATTGGATTATCCAATAAAATATAAATTGAGAGTCGCTGATATGAATCTACTGAATATTGATGTCATCGTTGCCATTTCTGAGCTGGACCAAGCAATCAGTCAGCTTGGTAAAAGCTACACCCTTTATACCTGCGGAGGCGCTGCCCTCATCTTTCTTGGATATGACGATCGCCGAACCGGCGATATCGATATCATAGAAGAAGAACTGACCGATGATCTGAAACAAGCGGCTAAAGACGTCGCGCAAAAATTAGGTATCGGTGACGATTGGCTCAATAACAGCGTTTACCCGCTTGGGAACCGACTCGGAAAAAACTGGAAGTCCCAATGCAACACCCTTTATCAAGGAAAAGCGGTTACGCTTAAGTCCATTTCTCGCCAAGATCTGATTAACTCTAAATTTCACGCTACCGTCGAACGGTACGGAAAAGACTATCAAGATCTGCTTTGGTTAAAACCCTCTTTGGAAGAATTGGAAGCTGCCAAACAGTACACATTAAAACAAGGGGCAGCTGAGACCTATGAAGTCTTCGTAAACCATTATTTTCAGGAACTCAAAAAGGACCTCGCACATGAGTGATGTCTTTTCAGGCCTTCGCAGTATCGGGATCTTTTTTTCCAGAACTTCATTTGATTTTCGGAGTGAAGTCGTCACTCCCGAAGATGCGATCATCCGTGCGCTTCCGGTATTAAAATCGGATTACCTCACCCTGCAATTGATTTATACCTGGATTCAAAAACATCATTCCTTACTTCACGCTGAAGCGCTTTCTAAAAAAATTGAAAAATGGACTAGCTCCAATATTGAGTTAGCCTTTTTAAACGGCCTTCTCTATTCCAGTAACGATAAAAGGCTAATTTCCATCACCAAGAATCACGGATCAAAAAAAGAAGACTTCAGTAAATTCATATCCAAACACCTTCGACTAGCGGCCGAAATTGGCCAGACTTCATACGATCAAAATCTCGCTAAATTCGGAATAAAAATGAATCGTCTTGAAATGGAAGATGAAAAAAAATTCATTCCACAAGATACGATTCTCAAACAAAACCCATTTCTTTATTGTCGCGCCCTATTCGGATCAAACTGGCGCGCCGACGTCGCAGCACTCATTGCCATTCAACCGGATGTGAATCCGACAAAAATTTCTTCTTTGCTGCAATGTTCGTATGAGACGGCGCATCGAAACTACCACGCCTTAAAACTCGTGAGCTGGCCGAAGCTTCCAGTGCTCGAAGCCTAACCTACCTATTTTGAGTCAAGTCGTGAGGCAAGTTTTTATGCCAATTGTTTCATAAAATCATTCACTTATAAGAATCGTGAATTAAAAAATGATTCAAGCTGTGAGGCAAGCTTATGCGACCTTCTTCTCAGCCTCTTCACTCGGCCGAAGCTCGATCACGTCCGCGATGCTTCCCGGAACGGTACTGCTCATCGCAACGGCGGCATCCACTAACGCACGTGCAGGCAGACGGATGATCGTCGCCATCGGGCGCTCAGCCTGCGGGTTTGAAAAAATCATCAGTCTCGACATTCCATGCAGTGATAACGGAATCTGAGGAACGATCGTTTCGCGGTATTCGACTTCCATCGTCGAGCCCACGTAAACGGGAACCACGTCCGTCCGCGCGATCACGTCGTGAAATGCTTGACCCTCGCGGTTAAAAAACAAATAAGCAAAGCCCAAACCCCCGGCCGCAAACGAGACGTAGCTTAGAATCCAGCGATTCATCATCGTGCTCCAGGTGAGCGGGTTTCCGCTTGAAATCAGTTCTAATTTGAAAACTTTTTTACCGATCGACGCGCGCGATACGCCTTGGATCAACACCCGGTTGATGAAACCCACTGAAAGCGCCCAGAACACGAAACCGAAGCCCATGCCGTGCCACATCGAGTGTTGAAGGGCCTCGGCCGGTTCGTCGCGAACCGCGACCAGAAGGGCTGCGATCATGACCCCGAAATACGACCCGAGCAGACCGCCCGCGATCTCGATCGAACCGTCTACCACGGCCGAACCGATTCTTTTTGCGATCAATACCCCGTCGAATTTTCCCATCCCACTCATATTAATATTATCGGCCAAATACCCGACAAAATTAAGCGGTTTTTTTAAATTGAATTAATTTATGGCTTTTACTAGAAATACCGAACCCTTAGCTCTTCTCGTCTTGGCCCGCGGCTTCCGCCCCCACCCGCGAAAGCAAGATGAACCCAGGAATCGTCATCGCCACACAAAACAGAAAATACCCCGTCCAACCCAGGCGCTCGGCCACCCATCCCGAAGGGGCCGAAAGCACCGTCGCCGACAGGGCCATGAGGCTCGTCAAAAGCGCAAACTGGGTTGCGCTGTAAGTTTTGTTCGTCACGTTCGAAACGAATGCGCTGAAAGCGGCCGAGCCTAAACCGATGAAAAAATTCTCGCCCATGATCACGGCCGACAAAGCGCCCATGCTATGACCCATCGTCGAAAGGGCAGCAAAGCCCAAGACGGTTAAGGCCTGGCCGATCCCAAACACCCAGAGGCTTCGGTAAATTCCGAAGCGGAGCATGAAAGGTCCGCCTAAAAACCCGCCGGCCAGAACCGAGAAAAACCCCACACCCTTCGCCACGATCGCGTATTCAGTTTTCGTGTAGCCGTGTCCGAGAATGAATGGTGTGAGCATCGCACCCGCAAGGTTGTCGCCGAACTTGTAAAACACGATAAACGCCAGCAGCAAACCTGCGCGTTTTCGCCGAAAGAAATCGAGAAAGGGCTCCACCACCGCTTCTTTCATCGTCTTCGGCTTGATGTGAACTTCTTTTTCAGGTGCGAGGGCGGCAGCGACCATCCCGATGCTCATGCAAACGGCCATGAGCTCGTAAACCTGCTTCCAACTCAAATGCCACTGATCGACGATGTAAAGCGCAAACGCTCCCGAAACGAGCATCCCAATGCGAAAGCCCGTCACAAAACTCGATGTCGCCAGGCCCAGCATCTTTCCGTCCAAACTTTCGGTTCGATACGCATCGATCACGATGTCTTGGCTTGCAGCCGCGAAGGTCAGCAAGAAAGCAAAGATGACCGTCATCACTGGCGATGCGGTCGGATCTGAAAACCCCAGGCCCACCGTCATCAATGCCAGAAATAATTGCACCACGATCAACCAACCCCGACGGTGAGTCAAAAAGGGAAGGCTGATTTTATCGGTCAGAGGTGCCCACAGAAATTTAAAATTGTAAGGAATCCGAACCAAGGCGAAAAGACCGATCGCCTTCAGATCGATTTTCTGATCGGTCATCCACGCCTGAAGCGTCGAGGCCGTCAGAAGGTAGGGAATGCCGGATGAAATGCCCAATAAAAAATGGACGATCCAGATTCTCATGAGGTCTCTTTAGCCGCCTTTTGCTCGCGTCTGCGCTTCGCGAAGAAATCTTTCAGCACCTGCGCGCACTCGTCGTTTTCATGATAAACGGCCTCAAATTGATGATTCAGGCGCGGATCATCGTGCGTATGAAACCCTAAGCAGATCGCGCCGCCCTTTTCATCTTTCGCCCCGTACACGACTCGCCTCACCCGCGCCTGCTGACAAGCACTCAGGCACATCGGGCAAGGCTCCAGGGTCACATACAAATCACAATCGGTGAGTCGCCACGACCGAAGCGCGCGCGCAGCTTCGCGAATCGCGCTCATCTCGGCGTGTCCCGTCGGGTCGCACTCGGTCTCGCGCGTGTTCGAGCCTTGGCCCACGATCACGCCGCTTGAGGCATGAACCACGACCGCCCCTACCGGGACTTCACCGCGATTGGCGGCAGCAATGGCTAACAGATAAGCTTCATGAAGGTAGCGCTCAGGCGGAAACGTTTGCGACATCCGTCGATTCCTTTTGCCGTAAAAAACGGCGTGTGATCCCCCGCAATTTACGTTTGCGAGAACGATCGATATCATAAAATTGAACGCCGATCCCCTTCGGGTGAGTCACCGAGCTGACCGCGTTCCATACGACAATCCCAGGAATATCCATCTGAAAGTCATCGACTTGAACATGGATTTTAATTTTCTCGAAGGGCTCGAAATCAGCGGGCGACTTAATGAAGCACCCCTTCGGGCTAATGTCGAGTAACTGCCCCATCGATGCCCCCGTCGCACTCCCCAGATGAAACATCTCGACCGGGACATGGTGCATGGACGCTAAGCCGCTCTCCCACCACTTGATGCGCGGAAAAAGATACGGCACCCGAATCTCAAACGCGACGGTGAGAAAAACATAGAACTGAATCAGCAGAGTCAGAATGAACGCAAACCCCTTCGAAGCCGAATCGCTGTAGTTCACCAAATTCAATGCATTCAGGTAAGTGATGAAAAACTGCGCGGCCCAAAAGGTGTACCAAGACCAATGCTTCAGCCGCTGCAGACCGAAACCGGTCAAGACCCAAAAAAAGGACGAGAGATAGAAAAGCGGAGACAAAACGATGGATAAGATTCCCTTCGAGCTCAGTTGAAAAATGATCGCAGCAAAGATCAGGTAAAAGGCCGGGAAGCCCACCATGAAAATCGTAAAAAACCACAGATATCGCGAACATCGAATCTTTTGCACCCCCTTCATTCTCCGATAAAACGGCATTGCGCGCAAGCCGCGAATCCCGTATATAGGGGACGTGCGAACCCAAGTTCTTTTGTACGGCATTTTAGCGTCGGTGCTGATCTATGCGACGCTTCACTCGCCCTCTCTTTTTTCGAATTCATTTTTGAAAAACGCCGGGCGTGTTCCCGCCGCCGAGAACGCGACCTATGAAGCCATTACCGGCCAAAGTGCCGACGAAGACCGCTCGGTTTGGGATACCTTTTATAAGCACAAGAACTTCGTCTTCGGGAAAGACCCCGTCAGTTTTTTGAAGGACTACCTTCACCGCGTTCCGGTCGGTAAAGCCTTCGTTCCGGCCATGGGTGAGGGACGAAACGCGATCTATCTGGCCAAAAACGGATTTCAAGTCGACGGCAACGATCTTTCGGAAGTCGCCGTCGATCGCGCCTTAAGCGAAGCACGAGACGAAAAGGTGAGCTTTAAACCGATCGTGGCCGATCTGACTCAATACCCGCTTGCGCCCGATACCTACGATTTTATCCTGGTCTCGCTGTTCTACAAACCAAGCCTCGTCGATGCGTTTAAGAAAACCTTAAAAAAGGGCGGCTACATCATGCTTTATCTTCGCATCCAAGACGATTCGCGCTTCGATCGCATCAGCCCCGACGATTTCGCCGTCAAACCTGCCGAAGTCAAAAATGCGTTTAAAGACTTCAAAACCGAGGTTTACCGCGAATACACCGACCACGGAATTCAGGTCTTGGGACTGTTGGCGAGAAAGCCATGAAAAAAGGCGTCGTCAGCGAGGTCTTCCCCAAGCTCTGTAACGTCGTCTTCGACGACGGAACCAAACTTCTTTGCAGCTATCGTCGATCGCAAGTCATCGACAAAAACGCGCCTAAAGATCAATGGCGTGAACGCTCGCCCGTCGCACCGGGTGATCAGGTCGAAGTCCAAGTCTTGGGTTCGCGCGACGGCGTGATTGAAAACGTCCTTCCGCGCGTGAATTCGATTCAGCGGCGCGCCCCCGGACGTGAGGGAAAAATCCTGCACACCCTGGCCGCCAACCTCGATGCGGTGGTGATCGTTTCATCTTACCGCGAACCTGATTTTTCGCCGGGACTCATCGACCGATTTTTGATCGCCGCTCAAAAGGCCGAGATTAAACCCGTCATCGTCATCAACAAGATCGACCTACGGACTTCGGACGACGATCGTCCGTGGGCGCTCTACGAGCAATTCAATATCTTATGCTTTCCGGTGTCGACGAAGGAACCTGCATCGATCGAGCCGTTACACGATTTTTTGCGTGGAAAAACCTCGGTTTTTTGCGGGCATTCGGGTGTGGGGAAAACCTCGCTTCTTCAAGCTCTGTTTGGTGCAGAAGTGGGCAAGATCGGAGAAATCAGCAAGGCCACCGGGAAGGGTCGACACACGACTACGGTTTCGACCTTGATTCAGGCCGCCGATGCCACCCGTTTTATCGATACCCCAGGCATCAAGGAATTCGGGCTATTCGACGTCGACCCGATGGATCTGATTCAGTACTACCCCGAGCTTTACGAGCGCCAACAAAAGAGGGAGCCTTATGATCAGCTCCCTCGTTATGAAATTTATATGAAAATTAAAGCGGCCCTCGAAGACGAAGGCCGCTAAAGATCAGAGTCGACTCTTTTACCGCCGCTCGAAAATTTCTTTCGCGATGATAAGGCGCTGAATCTGCGAAGTGCCCTCGTAGATCTGATAAATCTTCGAATCGCGCATGAGTTTTTCGACCGGATATTCTTTCGAATAGCCGTAGCCCCCGAATACCTGAACGGCATCGGTCGTGACCTTCATCGCCATATCGGCAGCGAAGGCCTTGGCCATGGCTGCAAACTTCGTGTTGCGATGACCGTTGTCGATCTCCCATCCCGCACGCCATACCAGGTTCCGAGCCGCTTCGATGTTCATCGCCATCTCGGCGATCATGAAGCTCACCGCCTGATAACCCGCGATCGGTTTGCCGAAGGTTTTGCGCGTTTGAGCGTATGAGATCGCTTCGTCCATCGCACGACGAGCAAGGCCCACGGCACCGGCCGATACCATCGGACGCGTGTGATCGAACGCCGACATGGCGATCTTAAACCCATCGCCTTCGTTGCCTAAGCGGTATTTCGCAGGGATTTTCACGTCTTCAAAAGTAATTCCACGTGTATCGGACGCACGCTGTCCCAAATTATCTTCTTTCTTGCCGACCGTGATACCCGGAGTGTCGCGCGGAACGATGAAGCCGCTCATGCCCTTATGCTTGGCCGACGGATCGGTATAAGCGAGCACGAAATACCAGCTCGCAACACTCGCATTCGTGATCCACATCTTGGCACCGTTGATGACGTACTCGTCGCCGACTTTTTTAGCGACGGTCGTGATGCCGGCCACGTCCGAGCCCGCGCCCGGTTCGGTGACACAGTAAGCGGCATACTTCGGCTCAGCCGTCAGCATTCCCAAAAATTCTTTTTTCTGTTCGTCGTTTCCGGCCACGATCAACGGAGCCGAAGCCAGACCATTGGCTTCCATCGCGGTTGCAATCCCGGTACAGCCGTAAGCCAGCTCTTCGGTAATGATGATTCCGTCCAGAACGCCTAAGCCCAACCCGCCGTACTCTTGCGGAACGTGCGTGTTCATCAGGCCAAGCTCCCAAGCCTTCTTCGTCACTTCGTGCGGAAACTCACCGGTCCGATCATGGTGCTCGGCATTCGGGATCATGTGCTCTTTCGCAAACTTGCGGGCGAGGTCTTGAAGCGCTCTTTGGTCGTCGGACAGCTCAAAGCTAATCATTCGGTGGTTTCCTTTCCGTTCTTTTCTATAGAACGAGTTTAACACACCCTTAACGTCGCTCAACTCCTAAAAGGTGCGGTAATAATGACAGGTATAGCCGTTCGGTTTTTTGACGAGATAGTCTTGATGATATTCTTCGGCGCGGTAGAACTTCGAAGCCTTCGTCACTTCGGTTACGATGGGCTTTTTCCAGCGTCCGCTGGCATCCCATTCTTTGATTTTCTTCTCGGCCGCCTCTTTTTGCGAGTCGTTCAGGTAGAAAATCGCCGAACGGTAGGATGTTCCGACGTCGTTTCCTTGGCGATCGAGCGTCGTCGGATCGTGCAGGCGAAAGAATAGATCGAGCAAGGCCTCGTACGACACCACCTTCGGATCGAAAATGATTTTCACCGCTTCGGCATAGCCCGTCTTTTCGGTCTTCACGTCTTCGTAGGTCGGATTCGGTGTTTTACCCCCGGTATATCCCACGTCGGTATCGATCACGCCGGGGATTCGTCGGATTAAATCCTGCATTCCCCAAAAGCAGCCGCCCGCAAGTTCGGCCGTTTGATACACGCCACTTTTCACGCGTTCATCGAAATCCTTCTTGGCTTTTTCAATCACTTCCTTCGGGAAATTCTTCAAAAACTGTCCGTAGCCTTCGCGCTCCAGATTCAACACCGGAATAAATCGAAGCGAGGCCGAGTTAATGCAGTACCGTTTGCCGCCGCGATCTTTCGGACCGTCGTCGAAGAGGTGACCCAAATGCGAACCTGCCTCTTTCGATTTGACTTCGGTTCGAACCATGCCATGCGAACGATCTTCGTCGGTCGTCACCGCTTTACCGTCGATCGGTTTCGTAAAGCTGGGCCACCCCGTCTTCGAATCAAATTTATCGGCAGAGCTGAATAGCGGCTTTCCATCCACAACATCAACGTAAATTCCGGCATCGTGATTGTTCCAATACGCATTATTGAAAGGGTTTTCGGTTGCGCATTCTTGCGTTACGTTCAATTGCTCTTTCGTGAGGTGCTTTATCTCTTGAGGTGAAAGACGCGTCATGGATTTTTCCTCCTTCGAGTGACAGGATAAGCCCGCCAACATCATCGCGGGAGCCAATAAAAAAACTGCAAGAAAGGTGCTTTTCATCATTCCAATGTTAACCCTTTTTTCATCAGCACGGCGAGAAAACCGGCGCTCGGCGCCTCAGGCGGCGGACACGACGAAAGGGGACAATTTTCATCAAAAAGTCGTCTTGCTAGTTGGCGATAAAGGGTCAAATAAGCAGGCAGGCTCCACTTTCCGTAAAAGGTCGAACCGCCTTCATAACCCTGCTGGTCGTATTCTTCGGGCGTCGTCGTGTACCCATTAAACACGTTCGCATAACCTTGAAACAAAACGGTGAGCTGTCGTTCGCGACAAAATTCGTCTTCGAGCATCTTGCGCATGCGTCGGCCCGAAGTCGTCGTGAATTCGCCCGGCACCACGGGAATGACAAGATTGCCGATCCGTAAAATTTGCAGCGGAAGAATTTGCGGGATGAACGGCCGCATTCTGAAAATCCCTGCCCGACCCCAGCGCTTCACGGTATCAATCATCGGATTGATCCAACCCGGCATGGGAAATTTTTCGATCGTCTTAGCACCGAACATCATCGATTCGCCGGCTTCGATTACGGTAAATTTTTTTCCTTGGGTCTCGGTATTGAAATGATCGCGATTCACCCACCGAATGAACCCGTAAATCACGCGAATTAAAACCCGCTCGAAAATTGAAATTCCACGCCCCTCGGACGTGCCGCCGAACTGCGAAAGCCCGACCTCGGCAGGGCCCGTGTGCACTTGCTTTCCTTCGACGAAATCAGAGTCGACTTGAACCTGAGAGAGATCGCCGTACATCAACACGCTATTTAACTCGCGCGGAAGCGGCTGCGCTTCGCGAATGGCATCGAAAATCCGAATCGCCAGATTCACCTGCAATTGCGCATTAAAATCGCAGCTTTTAAAATCATCACGAAACTGGCCGCGTTTTTCGATCATGCCGATGAAGTATCGAAAATTCGGGCTCACATCGCCTGCAGCGCCTTGAGCAAAGACCGCCACAAAATTTGCGACCCCGCGCTCGCTCAATGCTTCTTCCATCATCACGGCCGCGCGTCCCTTATTGTCGGAATGAACGAGCTTTCGATTTCGATGAACACTCGTTCCATGCACGGCAAACCAGTTCCAGACTGCAATGGGTTTACCCTGAAGATCGTCGAAACGAAGTAGCGTCATCTCGCGATCCACAGCCAAGTGCCGCTCGTCGCGCGGGTGCTTCACCACATCGGGGTTGCGGTTGTAAGCGCGAATCGAGCGGTTAAATGCAACCGGTGCCGCATCTGAAAACGAGTCGCGCCCGAAACGGAGGTTTCCCCCCACCAGACTCCCTAGGGCTTGCTCGATGGCCACCACGGTCTGCGAGACATAACGTTCGAATACATGAGGAATAAACCCGCGATTCGGGAGCGAGAAGAAAACGTAATCCGAAAATCCGCCCGGAGCACTGTGGGTATGAGTCGCCGAGATCATGAGCTCTTCAGGCTTCAGCTTTGTTCGGTTCAACACTTCACGACGAAGACGCTCGGTCACGAAACAGAGATCCAAGCAAACCATCACGATTCGTTTCGAAGTAATCGGATCGACAATCGCCACCGCGCGCGCGTAAAGCGGGGTCGCGACTCCCTTGGCTTTTTGCCTGGGATCGCCCCACCCCATCAACACAACTCCGATCGAATCGGGGGTGATCTCGGTTTTAGCGGCACCGATCAAAAAACTCATGGATAAAACAGCCTTTCGAGAGTCGAGTTCATAAAGACCCCGCGCGGGTCCATCTTTTTGCGTATGTCTTGAAAGTCATCCCACTTCGGATACAGAGGGCGAAGCTCTCTTGCCGAAAGGAAGTGCATCTTCCCCCAATGCGGGCGACCGCCGTGATTTCTAAAAATACTTTCGGCGGCGCGGAAGTATTCCTCGTAAGGCATTCCCTTGTAGGCATGAATCGCCAAGTAAGCCGAATCGCGACCGTAGGCTGGGCTTAACCAAGCGTCATCCCCTTTGACGTATCGACATTCGATCGGAAAATGCACGCGCATGCGCTTTCTTTCGATCATTTTTCTGAGCGCGGTTAAAACGTCTTTCATGGCTTCGGCAGGAACGCTGTATTCCATTTCTTGGAACTTCACCCACCTCGGGGTCGAAAACACTTCATGCGCCCAATTCGTTTTTTCACCGCCTCCGACCGCAGCTCCGCACAACTTGGCTACCCCCATCGTCATGCCCGGCACCCAACGGCTGATCTCGCTTAAAATTTTGAATAAAATATTTTCCATCACGATCGCATTGAATTTCGACCCGAGCGTATTTTTAGAAATCGCCTCTTCCGTTTCGTCGGCGTACTTCGCCTGCACCCAAGGCGAATACGGGAAGCAAAAAAACTCGAAATGTCGATGCCCATTCGACGCGCGATCGAGATCGGCCAAAACTTCAGCGACCGATATCCGTTTTTGAATATATTTTAGCCGATAGGCGGGGAGGGTTTTTAATTTCACTTTCGAAATGACGCCTAAAGCCCCGAGCGAAACCCGAGCGGCAGCAAAGAGATCCGGGTTTTCGTCGTTCGAGCAGCGAATGAGTTTTCCCCTGGCGGTGACGAGCGTGATTTCGCGTGCCTGAGTCGAGATCGTGCCCAAGCCCCTTCCCGTTCCGTGGGTTCCGGTGCTGATCGTGCCCGCAATCGACTGGCGATTGATATCGCCCAAATTTTCAAGGCAGCGATTTTTTTCAAACAAAAGCTCGTTCATCCGCCAAAGCTTCGTCCCGCCGAAGATCGTGGCATCGCCGGTCACTTCGTCAAAGTCCGAAATTCCTTGCATGCGATCGAGCGAAATCAGAACATCCGGCGTTTCGATCAACCTTGAAAACGAATGGCCTGTTCCGATCACCCGAAGCTTACGATGCCCTTGATAAGCCATGAGCACGAACTCGCGAAGCTCCCACTCGTCGCGCGGGTAAAGCACTTCTTTGGGTTGAAATCGAACGGATCCTGACCAGTTTGAAACGGGGTAACTCATCCGAAGTTCCATCCTTCCCCGCGATAGGTCAAAGTTTTTTGGACTCCATCGCCCGAGATCATCGACAACTCATTAAATCGCTCACACAGCTCGCCTGCCTTGGCATGCCGAAAAAAAACCAAATCCCCGATCTGAAGGGACGAAGCCCCGGCCCCTTGAAGCGGGGTTTGCACCTCGCCCGCGCCCTCATGCTTCAGAAGCGACAACCCCGGCGGGTCAACGGGGGTGGGTTGCTTTTCAAACCCCACACTTCCGGATGCGAGGTAGCCCCCCGAGAAACACGTCACGATCTGCGCCTCCGGTTTTCGCGTTACTTCGAGTACAAAGCCTGCCGAGGGCGGACTTTGAAACGCACGGTAATCATCAAACAAGGTCGATTGATACAAACCACTGCCCGCCGAAACTTCGGTGATGACCGGATCTTCCCTTGAGCTTTCCAGACTCCCTGTTCCGCCACCGTTGACAAATCGAAGTGCATGGCCTGCGGCCCGAATCTGCTCCACTCGCAAGCGCCGAATGCGGAGGACATCCTGAATCGATCGCGATTTTAAAAATCGCATCAAGGCACCTCGATCACTGACCCCCGCGATCTGAGCTTCATACCCCATGGCGCCCACGAGTTTCAGCCTCGGAAATTTTTTTAAGGCAGTTAAGTATTGCTCAAGCCGCGCCTCGGATGAAATCCACGATCGGCGAACCCCGAAAAAAACTCCGGGCCAGCGACTCGAAACATCGAGATCGACTGCGATCGAAAATTCAATTTTCTTTGCTTCAGCCACGGCGTGAAGCCACTCTAAATGCTCGGGCCGATCGGTCATGAGGGTGATTGAACGCGCATGATCCGCCACCGCATCCAGCTCGACGGTATTCACCACGGGATAAGCGACGACTACGTCATCGATCCCTCGACGGACAAGCTCGACGGCTTCGAATCCGCGATAAGCAAGCACTCCCCGATAAGCCGGATGCTTCAGCACGCGTTGAGTGAGCTCTACACAACGAAGCGATTTCGAGGCCACTCGAATCGGATAAGGCTGCGCACGCTTCGCCAGAGAATCCGCATTTTGATCGAAGCTTGCAAGGTCGACGTAAGCCAAAGGAAAAGGCCCGTTTTTCAGTAAAACGCGAAGCCGATCGTAAAATGCGGGAACGGGATTCATATCTTTTAGAATATCACGGTTAACTTACGACGGCCTCTCATTCTTTTTTGGCGATGACGTCAATTTTGGATCGGATCCGAACTCCTCGCCCATGACTTCCATCGCTTCTTGAATCGCTTTTTCGGTTTTGTGGCCCTCTAAGCGACTGGCCAAACTGTAGGCGGTGGGCACCACGAACAAGGTCAAAAAAGTCGAAAGAATGACTCCACCAATGACGGCGATGGCCATCGGGCGAATCAGTTCAGAACCCGACCCTCGTAAAACAACTTCCGGAATGGCACCCGAAACTGTTGCAATCGAAGTCATCACGATCGGGCGTAACCGAATGGGGCATGCCTCTAACAACGCTTCATTGACGGCAAAACCCTCTCGCCTTTTTTGATTGGTAAAATCCACGAGCAAGATCGAGTTCTTTTTCACAATCCCCATCAAAAGTAAAATCCCGATCAGGCTATAAATATTGGTCGAAGTATCGGTAATCTTCATGGCGATGAGCGCTCCGGTCAAACTGAAGGGAAGCGCAAGCAGGATGATCATCGGATGCAAAAAACTGTTAAATTGGCTCGCGAGCACCATGTAAGCGACGAAGATCCCGAGTATGAGCGCAAAGAGCAGGCTTCGAAACGAAGCCTGAAACGCTTCGGTGTTTCCCGAAAACGTGATGTGATACCCCTTCGGCAATTCATGCCCGAGCTTTTGAATGTAATTCACGACGTCCGATTGCGAACGACTCGGGGGGAAGTTTCCATAAATACTGATCCCACGCTCGCGGTTGTAACGAGTAATGGTGAGCAAGGTCGAGCCCTTCTCCATCCGAACCATGTCTTTTAAGCGGCGAATCTGGCCGTAGATGTTTCTGACCCAGATGTTCCCGATGTCAACCGAACTGCGGTTTTGATTTTGAACGAGCTTAATTTGAATGTCGTCGCGGTGACCGGCAGCATCGGTGTATTTACTCGGAAGAAGCTTTAAGCCCCCGACCATCGCGGCCACGGTGTTTGAGATCGTCGAAACCGGAACACCCTCGCGCGCGGCACGAAGACGATCGGGATAAATCTCGGTCTCGGGCATGTTCGGGTTGTAATCGGTATCGATGTCGGTCATGAGCCCTGAGTCTTTCAGCTGCGATCGGATCTTTTCAGAGTACTGGGTCAGTGTCTTCCAATCCGGCCCCTGCACCACAAATTCAATTGGATACCCGTGCTGAGCACTGAACCCCGTCAGCGAAAGATCCAGAATCGAAACTCGATCAATGCCTTCGATTTTTGACAATTCATCGTGAACGAATGTCATGAACTGCTGTTGCGTCGGCGCCTTCTTGAACGGTGCTACGATCGGGCGATCGCCCGGATCTTTCATGGTCAGAAAAGTAATTCCCTGGTTGACGAGCCCACCACCGAACCCGCCAACGGCAACATAATAATGATCGACCTCTTTTCGAGACGCATAGAAGGCTTCGGCCTTCTTAAAAACCGAGTTCGTGTACTGAATCGATGCGCCCATTTTAGTATAGAGCGTGATCATGAAATTACTTTGATCTTGTGGCGGCAGAAACTCCGAGCGAAGCGTTTTTGCGATCAATAGCGATGCTCCAAAAACGACGAAGGCCAAAATCAGCACGGGCCACCGAAACCGAAGCGCACCCTTGAGGGCACGCCGGTACCCACGAGTCAGGGCCCCCATCCCTCGGTTCACCCATTGGGTGAGCCGGTTGTCATGACCGACTTTTAAAAACTGCGAGCATCGCATCGGCGCCAGCGTGAGCGCCTCTAAGAGCGAGATCAGCACTGCGACTGAAAGGGCAATCCCGAACTGAAAGAAAAATCGTCCGATGATGCCCTCCATAAACACGACCGGAACGAAGATCGCTAAAATCGCAATCGAGGCCGCCACAGCGGGGGGAGTGATCTCGCGAGCACCTCGAATCGCCGCTTCGACCTTGGTTTCCTTTTGCTCGCGGTGCCGCGTGATGTTTTCGAGCATCATGATCGCATCATCCACCACGATTCCGATCGAGAGGGTGAGCGCCATCAGGGTAAACGTGTTGACCGTAAACCCGAACGCGCGAAGAAAAATGAAGGCACCGACGAGTGAAACCGGAATCGCGATGATGACGTTTAAAGCCGAGCTGATACTGCCTAAAAACAAGTAACACACGAATGACGTGAGCAGGACGGCGAAGCCCAGCGTCCGCATCAGCTCCGTAATCGAATCGCGGATGAACTTCGTCGTATCGATCACAACGCCTAAATGCATGCCCTTGGGAAGAAGCTCGGCCAGTGATTTGAGCTTGGCCTTCACCTGATCGGCGATCGCAACCGCATTCGTTCCGTGCTGCTTGATCACGCCCAAACCCACGGTGGGCTCGACTCCGTTGTAGCGCGAAATCCGCCGAACCTCGTCTGTCCCTTCTTCGCATTGGGCGACATCCCCGACTCGAATCACTCGATAAATAGGCGTACCGCCGCCACGGACTGGGATGACGAGCGCCTCGCACTCGGATGCGTTCGTAAACTCAGAATGGACTTGAACGTAAGATTCGTTCGGGCCTAAGTCTTGATAACCGGTGGGCGAAAGCTGATGCTCGGTCGCCACGGCGTTCATCACGTCTTCGGCGGTGATTTCATGTTGCACCAATTTCGTGTTGTCGAGCCAGATGCGCATCTGCGGATCGACATAACCGCCGAGGTATACGTCACCGACGCCGCTTACGGTCGTGATCGAGTCCTTCAAATGATCGCGCACAAAAAGCCCGAGTGAGCGCAAGGTCATGTTTTTTTCGCCGTAGGCCGCAATCCACATGATCGGTCGATCGGCGGGGTTCGTTTTGGTGATGACGGGCGGATCGATCGTCTGAGGAAGATTTTTCTGCGCCTGCGCTAGCCGCGTCTGCACCTGCTCTAACGCAGCGTTGATGTCTTGATTCAGATTGAACTGAATGGTGATCTGGGTCATGCCCTGCTGCGAAACCGACTGCACGCGCTGAATGCCGTCAACGCTCATCACCGCATCTTCGATCATGTCGGCCACGGCACTCTCCATCACCTCGGGCGAAGCTCCGGCCCAAGTGACGGTGATCGTGATGACCGGAAAATCCACGTCCGGCAATTGGCTGATCCCCATTCGACTATAGGAAATTGCCCCGAACACGAGCAATCCCACCATAAGCATCCAGGCAAAGACGGGTCTTTTGATCGAGATATCCGAGAGTGTCATGAATTTGCAGCCCTAAAGATGAAACGACTGCAACCCTCAGGCCATCAAATTTCAAGAAAGTGTTTCCCATTTCGCCCCAAGAGTGTTACATCTCTCACTATTGATAATCGTTATCAACAACAACTCTAGGACCTGAAAATGAAATCACTTTTGATCTCTTTGATCTTTCTCTTTTCTACCGCTTCTGCCCATGCGGGCGAAGGGTTTTTTGCTCGCACCTACACGACGGATACGACGCCTGCTCACCACTTCGAGCTCGAACAGCTCGTGCGCAATCGTACCGGCCGCGCCTTCGGCAGTTACTCTGCCTTCGATTTCAAAAGCGAATTCGAATACGGCATCACCGACGATTTTCAAGCCGCGCTTTACTTGAACTTCGGCGCAATGAACGCCAAGGGCGCCCCCGATGACGACGACCCGAACGGCGCGACGGGCTTCAGCCGCAACATGCTTTTCTTTCAAGGGATCTCGACCGAGTTCGTTTACCGGGTGTTGAGTCCGTACAGCGACCCGATCGGATTGGCGTTTTACATGGAACCCGAAGTTTCGTTTCACGATCTTCATAACGGACTCGAATACGACTGGACGATCGCAAACGAATACAAAATCATCGTGCAGAAAAACTTCTTCGACGATCAGCTGATCCTGGCGCTGAACACCTCGGCCGAGATCGAGTTCATCCGCTTCAAGGGCGACCAAGAATGGCAAAGCGAACTCGACTGGAATAACGACTTCGGAGCCACCTATCGCTTCATCCCGAACTGGTACGCCGGCCTCGAATTGCACAATCACAACGAACTCGGAAATTTCGTGACCCACGAACATTCCGTGCTGTGGATCGGTCCGTCCCTCCACTACGGCGGAAGCAAGATGTGGGGAACGCTCTCTGCGATGAAGCAAGTTTACGGATCACCCAACGGCACCGACGAAAACGGAACTTTCATCGGCGACAGTCTCTTTTTGCGTTCGCATGAAAACTGGGAATTCACCGCGAAAGTGGGATTCCCGTTCTAATGAACCCTTCACGTCACACCATCGGACTTTTATTCGGGGGGATGATGATCCCGCTCGTCGCCCACGCCGAGATCTATCTAAACGAAGATCAGGCGGTTAAAGCGATTTTTCCGCAAGCCCAGGCTACGGGGGCGGGATCATTCACCCGAAAAAAAATCACGCTAACTGACAGTGAGAAGAAAAAAATCGAAGACCTCTCTCATGAAGCCGTCCGAAACGCAGAACTGATCGTCTGGGAAAATCACGACCACGACCTCGTGTTCATCGATCAGGTTCTGGGAAAACACGAATTCATCACCTACGCCTGCGGAATCAGCCATGACGGAAAAGTGAAAGCGATCGAGATCATGGAATATCGCGAAACCTACGGTCAAGGCGTCCGTGACGAGAAATGGCGCAACCAGTTCGTCGGCAAGGATTCGAAATCCGAACTGAAACTGAAAAAAGACATCGTCAACCTGAGCGGCGCCACGCTTTCGTCTTCTCACATCACGGCCGGCGTGCGAAGATTGTTACGCACGTATGAAACCATCCGAGCCCGGCTTTAATTGCCGACGATGCCGCCCTTTATTGGGCACCTTTTTCGAAATTTCACTCGCAAGCACCCTGCACACCGAGTCGGACCTCCATGCCCTAGCCGATCGTGCGTTTCTCGAAGTCGAACGGCTTTGTGGAATCTTCAGTTATCACGATCCGGAGAGTGAGCTCTCGGCGCTCAATCGATTACCCGTGGGAGAAACCCGCCACCTTTCACCCGAGATGAACGAAGTTCTTTCTCTGGCTCTTGAGCTTCAAACCCAAACCGAAGGCCGCTTCAATGTGGCGATCGCCGATTTTTTGGTCGCGTGGAAATGCTTGCCGGGCCAGGTGCTTCCGCTTTCGTGGGAAGACTCACAAACGCCCGCGTTTGAGATTCAAAACGGAGTTTTTCGGAAGCGGCACCGTGCCCGGATTGATCTCGGCGGCATCGCAAAAGGGTCTATCGTCGATCGATGTGTCGCCCTGATGATCGGCGCAAACGGCTCCATCAACAGCTGCATCAATGGTTCCATCAATGCCGGCGGCGACCTTCGGGTTTTCGGTGAACGCCAAGACGCTTGGATTCGAAGCGGACCGAGCGAAGCGTCCGTCTTGCATCCGATATCGCTTCAAAACCAGGCCATAGCGACCTCGACGGTTCAGCCCCTTCCTCAAGAAGGGAGTCCCTACGTCGATTTGAAAACGCGCTCGTCTCTGGATCGCATCCAAACCTGCACGGCGATTGCCGATTGCTGTAACCTTGCCGACGCGTTTACGAAAATCGCGTTACTGGCCCCCGATTCGATCTTGCAACCCTTATGCGAACGCTACGGCGTCCGAGTTTTAGAATCCCCGAGGATCGAATCATGAAGATGCGCTCGTCTGAAAAAAAGGTCTTAAGCTGGATCTTTTATATCGCCTACACTTCAGGCGTCACTCTTTACATCTTCAGCCGATTCATCCGAGTTCAAACTCCGATCGGCGAGCAACATCACGATGCCGAACACTGGGTCCGGGTGGTGCATTCGCTGCTCACCTATGGTCTGATGCTGGGATTAGGATTCGTGATCAAATCGCACGTCATCCCAGGCCTCCGCGCAAAATCCCGTGACGGCGTGAAGACCGGGATCTCGCTTCTGGCAATTTTCGGAATCATGCTCGTCACCGCCTTAGGAATCCTCTACTTCTCGGACTCGGATTGGCAGACTCGGGCTAGCCAAATTCATGCCTACCTAGGGCTCTCGATTCCCGTTTTGATCGGCATTCATCTGTGGAAAAGAAAATCCACCTCTTCTGACATCTCGAAATAAACGTCCGGGATCCAATCTTCGAGCTGAAACGCGCCCAGATCCCGTTGCCAATCGTTCGTCACGCGAAGCTCGCGCTCTTTCAAACGATCTAATTCCGTCCTCAATCCCGGCCGAAAGTTCGTGTCGATTCCATCCATGGTGATCTCCCCCTTGTTCATTCATTATACCGAACAATATGCGAACAAAAAAGAGAAAAATGAGGCGTTTTGCGCTATTTTGAGCGTCAAAAGACAATCACGCTGAAATCATTCAGGATTGGGATTTCGAGAGCGCTTCGACCCTCGCGCGAACATAACTGATGTGTACACGCAGGTTGTACAACTGATCGGCGAAGCGCCCCTTAATGTGCATCTGATTCACCTCGGCTTCAATGCGGTCGAACTCGGCGCGAAGCGCTTCTCGCTTAGCCGGATCTTTCGCGCGCGCGAATCGGTGTTCAAGGCTCAGCAAATCGCGATAGCGCTGATAAATGCGGAGCTGAACCTTCCACCGAAGAAACGCAGGGATCAAGCGAACGATCGGAATCAGAACGACGATCGCTGGGATGAACACCACGAAAATCCGACTGAGTAAACTCGCCAACCAATACGGCAGGTAACGGTATAAAAATGATTTCCCTGATTTGTAATACCGAGACGCATCGTCGCTGATTCGAATCGAGTGCTCGATCGGTGCCGGAAATTCATTGCGCTGCTGAAACAAACCGGGATGACTGTGAATTCGGGTCGCCGCCTCTAAAAGCAAATCCGAAACAGCGGGATGAAGATCCTTCTTCGCCACAAGCTCGACCATGGGGCCCACGAGCTGAACGTCATGTGCGGGCAGATCCGTTCCTAAATCGAGTGCCCCCTCGGGAAGCACCAAAGGGTCCAGATAGTCGTACTTCCGGCTGTAGGCCTCGACTTGCTTAAAGCTGTAAAGATGAATGGCGGGATCGCGCATGAGCACCTTTAAATCGCCGACCGACGCACTTTCGCTCATGACGAACGCGGCATCAATCTTTTTCTCTTTCAACGCGTGCGCGGCTTCGGTTGAATCCCAATCCAAAAGAACCGTCTTACCGTCCGGCTTGATTTTGTTCGCACGCAGGATCGTCAGCGCAATCGCGTTCGTGCCACTTCCGCTCGGGCCGATTGCGATTTTTTTGCCTTCGAGATCCGATAAGAGACTGAGCTTGCCTCGATAAAAAATCATCAACGGCTGATGCGAGATACTTCCGAGCGAGACGAGGTCCTCCGTCCCGGTCGCATCATCCCCAGCCTGAATCATCGCGAGGTCCACGTCCGAATGAGGATCTTTCAGACGCTCCAGATTTTCCATCGAGCCCGCCGAAGTGACAACTTCGAGCTTTACTCCGTTTTCTTTCAAGATCTTTGCATACCGAAGGGCCTGTTTTTGAAACACGCTTCCTTCGGGGCCGCTGCTGATCACGATCTTGGTCGGGGGTGCTGAGCGAACGAAATAGATCGCTGCCGCCACCAAGACCGTAATGATCGCAATCACGATCGCCAACGCCGCCCTGGGGCCGACGTCAAAGGTCTCCATGATCGCGCGGGTATCGAAGAGCGCGGGTTTTTTGAAACGGAATCGCCATGAGTTCGGTCGAGATCCATTCATACGAGGCTCAGTCATATCACTCCGGGAAAATACGACTGCTTTTCGCCGATCTCATGACCTGCCGGAATCACCGTTCCCAACTCATCCACGCAAAACACCTCGGGCGGAAGTTTCAGCGATTCGCGCAGTTTTTCCATCGTATGAGGTGCGAACGGATAAAGCATGATCATCAGGTTCTTTAAAACATAAAAGCTCGAATAAAGACCGTCGCGCCGTTGATCTTCGGGCTGGCGATCGTCATGCGGCTTGTATTGTGTGAAGATACTGTTGATCTGACGGGCGTAGTTCTCGATTAAGTTTAAAAGCGTCGAATACTCGGCACGATCCATCGAGCGCACGTACTTACGAATCAGGTTCGCCGTCTCGCTCTTGACCTTGTCGAGGAGCTTCCCCTCGGGGACCTTGCCGTCAAACTTCGAATGACAAGCCGAAATCGGTTTTTCAAAAGCGGCATTCATCGGGCCCGCTAAAAAGTGATTGCGCTCATCGAGGGTTTTGAAATCGAAGTTCGAGGATTTCTCGGGGAGGGTCAGAAGCGACAGAAAGTATCGCACCTGATCGGCGCTGTAGCCCTTCTCGTCGAGCAGCTGATCCCCCGTAAAGAAGTTTCCGCGCGATTTGGACATTTTCTCGCCCTCGACCATGAGGTGAAAGCAACTCATGATTTCGGTCATCTGAAGATCACCCTCGACCGGTAAGCGAGTGATGTCGTCTTGCGAACCGATCCACATTGCCCCTTGCATGAGCACGTAAAAGTAGACATTGTCTTGGCCCAAGAACTGAGTCACCCGTGCGTCGGGCTTGGTCCAAAACTCGGCGGAGTCGGCCGGGTTGCGGTTTTTCTCCTGAAGTGCCACCTTCGTAAACGAAATCGGTGCGATCAGCGAGTCCGGCCATACGTAAAGTGTCTTTCCCTTCATGTCGGGGTCAAGGTCTTCGGGCATCGGAATTCCCCAGCTCACGTCTCGGGTAATCGGGCGGTGTGCCCAAGAGTTCAGCAACTCGGTCGGAATACCGTGATTGGCGAGTAGTTTGATCCCCGCATTCAGGTCTTCCTTATTTTCAAAGGTCACGGCGATTTTCTTTCCGGCCGCGTATTTGCTTTTGTGCTTCGGAAGCTCGGCCTTGATCGCCTTGTATTTTTCTTCGTGCACGTTATCGAAACTGAGCGCGGGCAAAACGGTGTTGATCACCTCGTGATAGAGCGCATGCCGCCAGGTCTTTTCTTTGCTTTGAATCCACACGCGCAAAAGCTCGGAAACTTTCCAAAGATCCAACCACCAATGAACGGTGTCTTTCAAAACGGGCACGCCGTCGCTCACGGCACTGCGAGGGTTCAGCAATTCCGACGGATCGTAATGAGCGCCGCACACGTCGCACTCTTCGCTGTACGCTTTTTCGTTCGTGCATTTCGGGTTCGGGCATTTACCGCTCACCAAGCGATCTTGTAAAAAGCGCTCGATCTTCGGGTCATACCACTGGCGGCTCGTTTTCTTTTCGAGCATGCCGTTGCGATAAAGCTTGCGAATCAGGTCTTGTGCGTAAGCCTTGTGCTCGGGGAAACACTCAGGGCGCGACGTACCGGTGTACACGTCAAGGCTGATGCCGTAACGCTTCATCGTCTCGCGCTGGCGGTCGTGAATCGCGCCGATGAATTCTTGCACGGTTTTTCCCGCTTGAAGCGCCGCAAGCTCGCTCGTCGATCCGTGATCGTCGGTGCCGCAGACATAAAGCACGTTCTCAGCGCCGATCAGCATGCGCATCCAACGCGCGTAAATATCGGCCGGAACATGCGTCCCTGCCAAATGCCCCAGATGCAGCGGGCCGTTCGCGTAAGGCATCCCCGCCGTCACGACTTGCTTGGCCGGCCTGCGGATTTGTTTTTTGATGGCGTCGATGTCGTTCGGATCAAAATTCGGACGAGAGTTCATCCTTTAGGTGTAACATTTCAAACCCCCGATTTCCATGCTAGCGTGAAAGGCATGAAAAAATACCTTTTGATGCTGCTGCTCGCACTCCCTCAAATCCTGCCTCAGATCGCACAAGCAGCGAAAATCGAGCCCATTACCGTCAAAGATTCGAACGGCCATGAACACCAAGGCGAGCTGATGCTGCCCGAAAAGGCCGATGCAAAAACGGCGCTTCCGCTGGTGTTGGTCGCACCCGAGTGGTGGGGGATCCAAGGCTATCCTGAAATGCGCGCGCGAAAAATCGCCGACGAACTCGGAGACGCGGCACTCG
>Ga0164242_10000056_pt1 | contig 127340 bp, 123 predicted proteins | sample OricomgcompostMG_FD_108783 | JGI IMG/M metagenome (GOLD analysis project Ga0164242, IMG submission 108783) | Miracle-Growth compost microbial communities from Emeryville, California, USA - Original compost - Miracle growth compost (MG) ...
CTTCGAGAATTACCGCATGCGGGTCTTGGCCCAATGCGGTTGGAACGGTGTGATTAACCGAGTGTAATGAATGCTCCATCCCCCGTTTTTGGGGTAGAGCCCTCTTTTTGGCACACAGCCGACAAGAAAATCGGCGCTTTGGGGCACAAGTGGAGCATAAGGCCAATTCTTATGCTCCAACGCCCCGCAGCAAAAACAAAAAGCCCTTGATAATCAAGGGCTTTTTGCGAAAGAAATTGGTCGGGGTGACATGATTCGAACATGCGACTCCTGCGTCCCGAACGCAGTACTCTACCAGGCTGAGCTACACCCCGACGTAGATTGAAGCGGTCTGTACTGGGAAATGGCCTGGCAACGGGTTACGTCAAGCTCAAAGAGGGTTCCAGCAAGGTTTTGCGGTTATCAGCGATCTCGCCCCACCGCAAAGGTACAAAATTTTAGCAAAGAATCCCTGTAAACGGAAACGGGATACGACGCCAGCGCCTCGTGGGCGATCCGGGCCTCGGCCAGGGCCACCTGGCGCGTATATTCCAGCGCGTCGGTGGCATGGATGGCGCGGGCCACGGCGACGAAATCGCCCTCGCCCGAACGTATGGCCTGGCGCACCAGCTCCTTCTGTTCGGGCGTGCCCACTTCCATGACGCGGATCAGCGGCAGCGTGGGCTTGCCTTCGCGCAGGTCGTCGCCCACGTTCTTGCCCAGCGCCTGGGCGTCTCCGCTGTAATCCAGCACGTCGTCGATAAGCTGGAAAGCCGTACCCACGTGGCGGCCATAGGCCGCCGCGGCCTGTTCCTGCCGGGGCGATCCCCCCGCGACGATGGCGCCGACCTGGGCCGACGCCTCGAACAGCTTGGCGGTCTTGTAGCGCACGACCTGCAGGTAGCGATCCAGCGATACGTCGGGGTCGTGCACGTTCATCAACTGCAAGACCTCGCCCTCGGCAATGATGGTGGTGGCGCCCGACAATACCGTCATCGCCGACATGGAATCGGCCTCGACCATCATCTCGAACGAGCGGGAATACAGGTAGTCGCCCACCAGGACGCTGGCGGCATTGCCGAACACGGCGTTGGCTGTGTCGCGGCCGCGCCGCATATCGGATTCGTCGACGACGTCGTCGTGCAGCAGCGTGGCGGTATGGATGAATTCGACCACCGCCGCCAGCAGGTGATGATGCGAGCCGCCATAGCCCAGCGCCTTGGCCAGCAACAGCAGCAGGGCGGGCCGCATGCGCTTGCCGCCCGCCCCCACGATGTAGTCGCCGATGGTGCGGATCAGGACGACGTCGGAATCGAGGCGGGCGCGAATCGTCGCGTCGACCGCGAGCATGTCGTCGGCGATGGGGTTTGTCAACTCGGCAAGATTCAAGACGTAGTCCGGGTGTCAGTGGGCCGCTGGGCAGTAAACGACGGGTCGCGCCGACCGGGTCCGCGCGGATCAAGCTTAGGATTATACGGTTTCGCGCGGGACCGGGCACGAAGCCCGCGCCGCCATGCCGGCCGAAAATTGCGATAATGAACGCTTTGGCGAAAAACTGGAGAACACATTGAGTGCGACCGACCTGAGCACATTGATCAACCGTGCCGAACGCGTGCTGGCGCAGCTTGAAGCGTGGCTGCCGCCCGCCCCGCCGGAAATCGACTGGTCGGCCCACGCATACCAATGGCGCAAGCGCGGACAGCGCGGCTGGCTCGATGCCGTCAAGAACGTGTCGCTGATCAACATGGCCGACCTGCAGCACGTGGAGCGGCAGAAATCGATCATAGACCGCAACACCCGGCAGTTCCTGGACAAGAAGCCGGCCAACAATGTATTGATGACCGGAGCGCGCGGCACCGGCAAAAGCTCGCTGGTCAAATCCATGCTGGCGGCGTACGGCGGCCAGGGCCTGCGCCTCATCGAAGTGGACAAGTCCGACCTGGGCGACCTGGGCGAAATCGTGGACCTGGTCTGCGCGCGCCCGGAACGCTTCATCATTTTCTGCGACGACCTGTCCTTCGAGGAAGGCGAGGCCGGCTACAAGGCGCTGAAATCGGTGCTGGACGGCTCGGTCAGTTCGGCCGGGGAAAACGTCCTGATCTACGCCACGTCGAACCGCCGCCACCTGATGCCCGAATACATGAGCGAAAACCTCAGCGCCCAGCATCAGGCCGACGGGGAAATCCATCCCGGCGAAACCGTGGAGGAAAAGATTTCCCTGTCGGAACGCTTCGGCCTGTGGCTGTCGTTCTACCCCTTCCGCCAGGACGACTACTTGGACATCGTCAATTACTGGCTGGGCCAGCATGGCTGCCCGCAGGCCAGCATCCAGGCCTCGCGCACCGAGGCGCTGCAATGGGCGCTGGAGCGCGGGTCGCGTTCGGGCCGGGTCGCGCGCCAATTCGCGCGGGACTGGGCCGCCCGCAATGTCTAAACCCTGGATCAACGTCGCCGCGGGCCTGATCCTGCGCGCCGACGGCTGGCTGCTGCTGGCCCGGCGCCCCGAAGACAAGCCCTGGCCGGGCTGGTGGGAATTGCCCGGCGGCAAGATCGAAGCGGGCGAGACCGTGGCCGCGGCATTGGCGCGCGAACTGAAAGAAGAATTGGACATAGACGTGACCGCTTCCACGCCCTGGGTGACGCACACGCACGAATACCCCAAGAACCACGTGCGCCTGGCGTTCTACCGGGTCACCGGCTGGAGCGGCGAGCCGCGCGGCGTCGAAGGCCAGGAACTGACCTGGGTGGATCCCCGCGTCGACCTGCCGGTCGGCCCTCTGTTGCCCGCCACCGAGCCGCCCCTGCGCTGGCTGCGCCTGCCCGACAGGTACCTGGTATCGTCCATCGGCGACGCGGCGGGGCTGCCCGGATTCCTGCAAAAGCTGGAAGATGCGCTAAGCCACGGCCTGAAACTGGTGCAGTTCCGCGAACCGCAATGGAACGGCCAGGACGCCCGCCAGGGCCTGGAACGCGTCCTGGCGGCGTGCCGTCGTCATGGCGCGCGCTGCCTGGTCAACAGCTGCCATCCGCAAGACTGGCGGGAACTGGCCGACGGCGTGCACTGGCGCGCCCGCGACGCCAGGGAACAAGCCGCGAAAGCCCGGCCCGCCTCGCAGGATGAGCGCCTGGTCGCCGTGTCGGCGCACGACGCCCTCGACCTGGCCGCGGCCCGCGCCCTGGGCGCGGATTTCGCCGTTCTGGGCCATGTCCTGGATACGCCCTCGCACCCCGGCCAGCCCGGCATGGGCTGGCCCCGTTTCGCCGAGCTGCGCGAACACGCGGGCCTGCCGGTGTTCGCCATAGGGGGACAGACCCCGGCGACGATGGCCGATGCCCTGCGCCACGGCGCGCACGGCATCGCCGGAATCCGCTACTTGGCGTCCTGATCCGCCGCCGTGCCGGCGGAGGCCTTGGGCGCGGCCGACGCCGACGTCTGCTCCGGAGCCGGCCCCGACACGCCCACGCCGTCCAGCTTGCCCGCCCAGCCGCCGCCCAGGGCGGCGATCAGTTGCACGCTGGTCACCAGCCTGTTGGCGGTCACCGACAGGGCGGCCCGTTCCGTGCTCAACGTGGATGCCTGGACCTGCGCCACGCTAAGATAATCGATCAGCCCGGCGTTGTATTGATTGTTCGTCAATGCCAGTGATTCGCGCGCCGACGCCAGCGCGAGGTCCTGAGTGGCCTGCTGCTGTCTGAGCACGCTGAGCTTCACCAGGTAGTCCTCGACCTCGCCCAAGGCCGTCAATGCCGTCAACCGGTAGCTGGCCGCCTGCGCGTCGTAGGCCGCGCGGGCTTGCTGCACTTTGGCATTGCGCGCCCCGGCATCGAACACGGTCAGGGCCAGTTCCGGCCCCAGGGACCAGAAACGCACCGGCGCGGTCAGCCACTGCACCCACTGGCCGCTGCGAAAACCGCCTTGCGCGTTCAGTGTCAGGTCGGGAAACCAGGCGGCTTCGGCAACCCCTATCTGCGCATTGGCTTCGGCCGTGCGGCGCTCGGCCGCGGCCACGTCGGGTCGGCGCTGCAGCAATTGCGACGGCAAGCCCACCGGGATGGCCGGCACGGTGCCCACGGACGGCGTCTCGGCCAGCGAGAAATGCGAGGGCGCCTCGCCCAGCAGCACCGCGATGGCGTGCTCGTACTGCGCCCGCTGCCAGGCCAGCGCCTGCAGCTGGGCCCGGGCGTTTTCAAGCTGCGTGCGCGCCAAGGCCACGTCGGCCTTGCCCAATACCCCGGCCTGGTAGCGATTCTCAGTCACCTGCAGCGACTGTGCATACGCGGCGACGGTTTCCTGGTACATGCGTTTTTCGGCGTCCAGGGCGCGCAGCTGGAAATAGTCCTGGGCCAGGGTCGACTCCATGCTCAGGCGGGTGGCGGCCACATCGGCCGCACTGGCCTGCAGCTCTGCCTGGCCGGCCTGGACCGAACGTCTGATCTTGCCCCACAGGTCGGTTTCCCAGCTGACCGTGCCGCCCACGGTGTACTGGTTGGACGTGCCGGACCCCTCGTAGGCCGAATTATCGGAATTGCTGCCGGCCCCCGAGCGCGTCAGCGACGCCGACGCGCTGACCGTGGGAAACAGGCCCGAGCGTGTCGACGCCAGCGCGGCCTGGGCTTCCCGGTACTGCGCCTGCGCCTGCGCCACGCTTAGATTGGCCTGCTGCAGAGTCCGCATCAGGCCGTCGAGCACCGGATCGGCATACATGCGCCACCAGTCGTCGCGCAGCGAGACCGAGGCGGGAGAGGCCTGGGTCCAGCCCTGGATTTCCTTGTAGTGCTGGCCCACGTCCAGCGTCGGCGTGTGATAGTCGGGACCCACGGTGCAGCCGCCCAGCAGGGCCAGCGCACCGGCCAGGGCCAAACAGCGCATCCGCGGCCGGCCGCGTGCGAAATCGAATCTAGACATGTCTCGTCATTCCTCGTTTACGGTTCGCCCACAGGCGGAAACGATCCAGGTACAAATAAACTACGGGAGTAGTGTAGAGCGTAAGGATCTGGCTTAGTATCAGCCCCCCCACGATCGTCAGGCCCAGCGGCCGGCGCAGCTCCACGCCCGCGCCCGATGCCAGCACCAGGGGCAGCGCCCCGAACAGCGCCGACACGGTCGTCATCATAATGGGGCGAAAGCGTATCAGGCAGGCCTGGTATATCGCATCGCGCGAAGACAGGTTCTGTTCGCGTTCGGCCAGCAGCGCGAAATCGACCATCATGATCGCGTTCTTCTTGACTATGCCTATAAGCAGGAACACCCCGATCAGGGCGATCAGCGTGAACTCCTGGCCCAGCAGTATCAGCGCAAGCAAGGCCCCTATGCCCGCCGAGGGCAGGGTCGACAGGATGGTGATGGGGTGGACATAGCTTTCATACAGAATGCCCAGCACGATGTACATGGTGATCAGCGCCGCCAGGATCAGCCACGGCTGCTGCGCCAGCACCTGCTGCAACTGGCCTGCCGTACCCAGAAAACCCGCCTGTATCTCGCGCGTGGGCAGGCCCACGCGCGCCACGGCCTGGGTAATGGCCTGCGTGGCCTGCTGCAGCGAAACGCCGGGGGCCAGGCTGAACGACACCGAGTCGGCCGCGAACAGGCCCTGGTGCTGCACGCTAAGCGGCGCGTTGCCCACCTGGAAGTGGGTGAACGCCGACAGGGGAATGCGCTGGCCGCCGGCCGTGATCACCTGCACCCGTTTCAAGTCCTCGGCGTCCTGTGCGTAACGCTGGTCCACGCCCATCACCACGTGATACTGGTTGAGCGCGCCGTAGATCACCGACACCTGGCGCTGGCTGAACGAATCGTTCAGCGTCGATGAAATCAGCGACATGTCCACGCCCAGGCGGCTGGCCTCGTCGCGATCGATGACCAGTTCGACCTGGCGGCCCTTGTCCTGTTCGTCGGTATCGACGTCGGTCAGCTCGGGCAAGTTCGCCAGCGCCCTCTGGATGCGCGGCATCCATTGCCGCAGCAGGTCCAGGTCGCTGGCCATCAGGGTGTATTCGTACGACGCCGTGCTGGTCTCGTGGCGCCCGACCCGGATGTCCTGCTGCGGCACCAGCGTAAGCCTGGCTCCCGGCACCCCCAGGAACTGCCGCCGCAACCGGTTGACGACCTGGTCGGCCGATACGCTGCGTTCGGAAAAAGGCTTGAGCTGGATCAGCATGAAGCTGGAATTGCTGCCGCCGCGCCCGCCCGCGAACCCGGTCACGGTCTGCACGGCGGGATCTTTGCGTATGGCCTTCTCGAAGCGGTTCAGCTTGGGCAGCATCGCCGTGAACGACGTGCCCTGGTCGACCCGGAAGAACCCCATGAGCTGGCCGGTGTCCTGCTGCGGGAAAAACCCTTTGGGCACCACGGTGTACAAGTAGAAATTCAGCCCCACCGTGATCGCCAGCAGCAGCATCATGAACCGGCTGTGCTCCAGCGCCCAGCCCAGAGAGCGCTTGTAGCCGCCCCACAGCACGTCGCCGCTCGCCTGGATCGCGCGCACCACCCTGCCGGGCTCGGATTTCTGCCGCGGCGCCCGGTGCTTGAGCAGGTGCGCGCACATCATGGGGGTAAGGGTCAGCGACACCAGAAGCGACACCATGATGGCGGCCGACAGCGTGACGGCGAATTCCCGGAACAGGCGCCCCACGATGCCGCCCATCAGCAGGATGGGAATGAACACCGCCACCAGCGACAGGCTCATGGCGACGACGGTGAACCCGACTTCGCGCAGCCCGCGCAGCGCGGCGCGCAGCGGCGGGACGCCGCGCTCCATATGCCGCATGATGTTCTCGAGCACCACGATGGCGTCATCGACGACGAAGCCGGCCGCCACGATCAGCGCCATCAGGGAGATCGTGTTCAAGGTGAAGCCGAACAGCTGCATCAGGCCGAACGTGGCGATCAGCGACACGGGAACGGCGATGCTGGGAATGAGCGCGGCGCGCACATTGCGCAGGAACACCAGTACCACCAGCACCACCAGGATCACGGCGATGACCAGCGTCAGTTCGGCCTCGTGCAGCGAGGCGCGGATGCTGGGCGAGCGGTCCTGGGCCACGGTCAGGGATACGTCGGCTGGCATCATGGCTTCCAGCGAAGGCAGTTCGGCGCGTATGCCGTCGACCGTCTTGATGATGTTGGCGTCGGACTGGCGCCGCACGATCAGCAAAATGGCCTTCTTGTCGTTGAAGAACCCGGTCTGGAACAGATCCTCCACCGAGTCCTCGACGGTGGCGACGTCGCCCAGGCGCACCGGCGCGCCATTGCGCCAGGCGACGATCAGGGGCCGGTATTGCGCCGCCTTGGTCAACTGCGCGCCCGAGCTCAATACCCAGTGGTACTGATCGTTCTCGACCATGCCGTCGGGGCGCATCGTATTGGCGTTGTTCAGGGCGGCGCGCACCTCGTCGAGCGCCACGCCTTCGTTGTTCAGCGCCTGGGGATTCAGGTTGACGCGCACCGCGGGCAGCGAACTGCCCCCCACGCTGACTTCGCCCACGCCCGAGACCTGGGCCAGTTTCTGCGCCAGCACCGTGGAGGCCAGGTCGTACAGGTTTCCCTGGGTGACGGTGGCCGATGTCAGCGCCAGCACCATGATGGGCGCCGAGGCCGGGTTGACCTTGTGGTACGTGGGCGGCGTGCGCAGGCTGGACGGCAGCAGGCTGCGCGCCGCGTTGATCGCGGCCTGCACGTCGCGCGCGGCGCTGTTGATGTCCCGGCTAAGGTCGAACTGCAGCGAAATGCGGGTCGAGCCTTCGGTGCTGGTCGAGGACATGTCGGTCAGCCCCGAAATGGTGCCCAGCGACTGCTCCAGCGGGGTCGCCACGCTGGAGGCCATGGTCTCGGGGCTGGCGCCGGCCAGGCTTGCCGATACCGAGATCATGGGGAAATCGACCTGCGGCAGCGGCGCCACCGGCAGGAAGTCGAACGCCAGCGCCCCGGTCAGGACCAGCGTCAGCGACAGCAGCGTCGTGGCCACCGGCCGCATGACGAACAGCGACAGCCATCTCATTGCCGCGGCCCGTGCGCGACGCCCTGCGCCGAGCGCCCGCTACGCACGCGGCGCGCCAGGCGGTCGAAGAACAGGTAGATGACGGGGGTCGTGAACAGCGTCAGCAGCTGGCTGCACAGCAGCCCGCCCACCATGACCAGCCCCAGCGGCTGGCGCAGCTCCGAGCCGGCGCCGGTCGCCAGCATAAGGGGAATGGCGCTGAACAGGGCCGCCAGCGTCGTCATCAGTATGGGGCGAAAGCGCAGCAAGGCGGCCTCGTGGATGGCGGCGCGCGCCGACAGCCCGCGCTGGCGCTGCGCATCGAGCGCGAAGTCGATCATCATGATGGCGTTTTTCTTGACGATGCCGATCAGCAGGATGATCCCTATGACACCGATCATGTCCAGCTCGGTATGGGTCAGCAGCAGCGCCAGCAAGGCCCCTATCGCGGCCGACGGCAGCGTGGACAGGATGGTCAGCGGATGAATATAGCTTTCGTACAGGATGCCCAGCACCACGTACACGGCGATCACCGCCGCCAGCAGCAGCCACAGCGTGCTGTCCAGAGACGCCTGGAAGGCCTTGGCGGCGCCCTGGAACTGCGTCTCGACCGAGGCGGGCATGGCCATGCCCGCCTCGGTTTCCTGTATGGCGGACACCGCGTCGGACAGCGCCACCCCCTGCGCCAGGTTGAACGACACCGTGGCGGCCGGGAACTGCCCCAGGCGCTCTATGGACAGCAAAGTATTGGACTGTTCGATCCTGGCCACGCTGGTCAGCGGAACCGGCGCGCCCGACGAGGTCGCGACATAGATATGGTCCAGCGACGCCGGCGTCTGGCGGTATTGCCTGGCCACCTCCAGCACCACCCGATACTGGGTCGACTGGGTGAAGATGGTCGAGATCAGCCGCTGGCCGAACGCGTCGTACAGCGCATTGTCTATCGCCGCCGTGGTCACGCCCAGGCGCGATGCCGCGTCCCGGTCGATGACCAGCGTGGTCTGCAGCCCGCTGTCCTGCAGATCGTCGGTCACGTCGACCACCTGCGGCAGCGACTGCAGGCGCTGCACGACTTTGGGAACCCACTCGGACAACTGAGCCCGGTCGGGGTCGGACAGCGTCATCTGGTACTGCGTGCGGCTGACCCGGTCGTCGATGCTGAGGTCCTGGACCGCCTGCATGAACACCTGTATGCCGTCGACTTTGCTCAGTTTCCTGCCGAGGCGCCGGATGATGGCCTGGGCATTGTCGCTGCGCTCGCCGGAGGGCTTGAGCGCGATCTGCATGCGGCCCGTGTTCAGCGTGGAATTGGTGCCGTCTATGCCGATGAACGAAGACACCGCGGCCACGTCGGGGTCCTTCAGGATCACGTCCACGGCTTTTTGCTGGCGCTGCGCCATGGACGAGAACGACACGGTCTGCGGCGCCTGGCTCACGGCCTGGATCAGGCCCGTGTCCTGCTGCGGGAAAAAGCCCTTGGGCACCAGCGCATACAGCAGTCCGGTCAGGACGAACGTGGCCAGGGCGATCCACAGCGTAATCCGCTGGTGCGACAGCACCCACTTCAAGCCATGGTCGTACCAGCGGATCAGCGTATCGATGCCCTGGCCCATGGCCACCTGGACGCGGCCGTATTTCTGTTCGGATTCGGCCTTGAGCAGGCGCGCGCACATCATGGGCGTCAGCGTCAGCGAAATGACCAGCGACATCAGGATGGCGATGGACAGGGTGATGGCGAATTCCCGGAACAGCCGCCCTATCACATCGCTCATGAACAACAGGGGAATCAGCACGGCGATCAGGGAAAACGTCAGCGACACCAGAGTGAAGCCGATCTGCGCGGCGCCCTTCAGGGCCGCCTGCATCGCCGTCTCGCCTTCTTCGATGTGCCGCGCGATGTTCTCGATCATGACGATGGCGTCGTCGACCACGAAGCCGGTCGCCACGGTCAGCGCCATCAGGGTCAGGTTGTTGATGCTGAAGCCCGCCAGGTACATCACGCCGAACGTGCCGACCAGCGACAGCGGCACCACCACGCTGGGCACGAAAGTGGCCGACCAGGTGCGCAGGAACACGAAGGTGACCAGCACCACCAGGAAAATCGCCAACAGCATCTCGCGCTGGACATGGTCGATGGAATCGCGGATGGTGTAGGTGCGGTCCGTGGCGACGGCCACGTCGACCCCCTGCGGCAAGGCCTGCTTGAGGGACGGCAGCAGCGCCTTGACCCGATCGACCACATCGATCACGTTGGCCCCGGGCTGGCGCTGTATGTTCAGCAGCACCGCCGGCGTATGCCCTATCCATGCCGCCTGGCGTATGTCCTCGGGATTCTGCTGCACCGTCGCCACGTCGCCCAGGCGCAAGGCCGCGCCGTTTTCGTACTTCAGGATCAGGCGCTGGTAATCGTCGACCGAGTCGAGCTGGTCGTTGGCATTGATGGTGATCGAGCGCTGGGGGCCGTCCAGATTGCCCTTGGGCTGATTGACGTTGGCCCCGGTGACGGCGGTGCGCACGTCGTCGAGCGTCAGGTTGTGCTGCGCCAGCGCCCGGGGGTTGACCTCGATGCGAACGGCCGGGCGCTGCCCGCCGGCGATGCCCACCAGGCCCACGCCCGGTATCTGCGACAGCTTCTGCGCCATGCGGATGTCGATCAGGTCGCGCACCTGGTACAGCGGCAGGGTGGGAGACGTGACGGCCAGGCTGATGACCGGCGTATCGGCCGGATTGACCTTGTTGTAGATGGGCGGCGAAGGCAGATCGCTGGGCAGCAGGTTGGATGCGGCGTTGATGGCCGCCTGCACCTGCTGCTCGGCCACGTCCATGGGCAGGCTCAAGTCGAACTGCAAGGTGATCTGCGAGGACCCGCCGGAGCTGGTGGAGGTCATCTGCGCCAGGCCCGGCATCTGCCCGAACTGGCGCTCCAGCGGCGAAGTGACCAATGCCGTCATCACTTCGGGACTGGCCCCGGGATACAGCGTGACGACCTGGATGGTCGGGTAGTCGACTTCGGGCAGTGCCGACACCGGCAGCAGGCGATACGCCAGCACGCCGGAGATCAGCAACGCGATCATCATCAGCGTTGTGGCCACCGGCCGCAGGATGAACAGGCGGGACAGGTTCACGGTCCGCCTAGTGCGCGGACTGGGCCGCCGGCCCCGGTGCGGGCAGCGCCGAACCGCCTCCCGCGGAGGCCTTGGCGGGGGCCGCGGCGCTGTCGGCGGCCGGTTTGGGCGCGATGATCTGGACCGGCGAGCCTTCGCGCAGGCGGTCCACCCCTTCAGTGACCACCTTCTGGCCCGGACTGAGTCCGCTGAGCACGGCGATATTGTCGCCATCGACGGTGCCGGTCTTGATGGGCTGCACGTGTGCCTTGTCGCCCGCGGCGACCACGTACACGAACGCCCCTATGGAACCCTGCTGGACCGCGCCGGAAGGAATGACGATGGCGCTGTCGTCCGTGCTGACGTGCAGCAGCACGTTGACGAACTCGTTGGGGAAAAGCGTTTCGTCCGTATTGGGAAAGCGCGCGCGCAGCTTCACCGTGCCCGTCTGGACGTCGATCTGGTTGTCCACCGATACAAGCTGGCCCGTGGCGATGACCTGGGTGTCGTCCCTGCCGTAAAGGTCGACGGCCAGGGTCTTGTGGGCGCGAACCTGGGCCAGAACGGCGGGCAGCTGCGATTGCGGCAGGGCGAATATCACCGAAATGGGCTGCATCTGGGTAATGACGGCCAGGCCGTCGGTGCTGGAGGCGGAGATCAGGTTGCCCGGATCGACCTGGCGCAGGCCGACGATGCCGGTTATGGGCGCGACGATGCGCGTAAAGCCCAACTGCAGTTTGGCGTTGTCCACGGCCGCCTGATCGCTTTTCTGCGCGCCCTGGTATTGCCGGACCAGCGATTCCTGGGCGTCGAGCAGTTGTTTCGCCACCGAATTCTGCTTGTACAGCAACTGGTAGCGCTTCAGGTCGCGCTGCGCGTTCTGAAGCAGCGCCTGGTTCTGCTTCTGCGCCCCCAGCGCCTGGTCCAGCTGTATTTGATAGGTGCGCGGGTCGATCTGCGCCAGCAGGTCCCCCGCATGCACCTTCTGGCCTTCCTTGAAATACATGTGTTCCAGCTCGCCGTCGACCCGGCTGCGCACCGTGACGGTGTTGATCGCCGTGACCGTGCCTATGGCTTTCAGCGAGAACCCGATACGGCCCTGCCGCACGGTCGCCACGCTGACCGGCGTGGTCATGCCGGCCGCCATGCCGTGCCGGCCGACGGCCCCGGCCGCGCTTTTCGCCGGCCCCGAAGCATGGAAATACCAATATGCAACGCCGGCGACGACCAGGACGGCCAGCGCCAGAACCCAAAACAGGCCCCGGCGCGAGGATTCAGACACAGGTCTTGACTGCGGCATGCACGGCTCCAATAGACTGATACGACAGAAACGACGCAAGGGCTCTATTTTCGCCTATTCGCAAAATGACGCACGCCGATACGGCGTATTTGAAATCAAACGCAACAACTACATGCCGGCCCCCGGACGCGCGCGGCCAGGGCAAGCGCGCCTGCTGGGCGCATTTACACGTTGCAACGAGAAAGCTTGAAGGGAACCGGCTTATTGGCGGGCTGCGGCCGGAGTTCCTGGTCGGTGGTGGAGAACCGCACCCAGATCACGTATTTGTTGGCGCTCATTTCGGGAAAGACATCCAGCGAGGGATCGACCCAGACGCGCAGCAGCTGGAATGTTTTGCCGCCCAGCATTTCCTGATAGGCGCCTTGTTCGGCCTGAAGGGCGATGGGGTCGCAGGATTCGCGCAGCAGGCGCAGGATGAGCGCCAGGCCGTGGAAAAGCGGCAGGAAAGGTTCTATCCACTGTTTCAGGTCGCGATGGCGCGCTTCGCGCGGCTTGATCTGCCAGGCGAAATACGACGGCATGTCGACGGGCGACGAGCCGCCCGGCACGGCGATGCGCCCGCGCAGGCTGGCCAGCCATTCGTTGTCGCGCAAGACCTGGCCTATGCGGCCCTGCGCCCCCAGGTCGGCGGACACGGCCTGGATTTCGGCAAGCATGCGATCGAGCGCGTCGCCGTCGACGCCCGGGTGCTGGCGCAGCGTGCCCAGCGTGGCGCGATGCCGTTCCAGGTCTTGCAGGACGGAGCCGCGCAGATCGGTGCGGTCGCAGATATCGAGAAGATCGAACAACGTGGCAACGGCGATCTGGTGATGGCGCACGTCTTCACCTTCGGTGAAGAAGAACAGCCTGTCGAACAGATATTCGACCCGAAGCAGAGCCCTGACACGTTCATTGCAAGGATATTCGTAGAGAGTCACGCGACAAAAAACCTTTTTGAATAAATGCAATATCAACCCGCAGACTGCCGCCGCTTCGCCTGGAGGCACCACGCGTCGTGCAAGGTACGTGCGTGCCGCGCCAGTTCATCGAGCGAAACCCCTTTTCCGTTGAACACGACATCGTCGGCAACGGCCAATCGCGCTTCGCGCGAAGCCTGCACCGTCATAATACGCGTAATAACCTCTGTAGTCAGCCCATTGCGGGCCCGCACACGAGCCACCTGGGTCGGCGCATCGCAATCGACCACGCAAATCCTGTCCACGCGATCGCGCCAGCGCCCCGATTCGACCAGCAGCGGCACGACGAAGACAAGATAGCATCCCCGGGCCTGCCCGGCCTGCTGCTGTGTAACAGAAGCGATCATGGGATGAAGGATTGCTTCCAGGCGCCGGCGCGCGGCGGGGTCTTCGAACGCCAGTTGGCGCATGGCCTGGCGATTCAACGCCCCATCGACGATCATGTCTTCGCCGAACGCGTCGCGTATGGCGTCCACGGCCTGTCCGCCCGCCGCCGTCAGGCCATGGGCGATGGCATCGGTGTCGATGACGGCGGCGCCCCATTCCTGGAAAAAATCGGCCACGCGGCTTTTGCCCGAACCAATTCCGCCCGTCAGCCCAATCGAATACATGCCTACCACCCATAAATTGATGTCATGGCCCGCGCCAGCATGGCGCCCGCGCCGCCCAGGGCCAGGAAGGGCCCGAACGGATAGCCGTCGGCGGGCGCCGGACATTTGCGGCGGGCGCATGCGAACAGAATGCCCATTGCACACGCGGCCAGCAGGACATACGCCAGCGCATGCGCCCCGACCCAGGCCCCCAGCGCGGCGCACAGCTTGAAGTCGCCATGGCCCATGCCATCGCGGCCCCGAACCAGCTTGAACCCCCAGAACAGCAACCACAGGAACAGGTATCCGGCCATGGCGCCGGCCACCGAGTCGTGCAGCGGCACCGTCCCGCCGATCAAGGCGATGCACAGACCCAGCCACAACAAGGGCATGGTCAGCGCATCGGGCAGCAGCGACGTCCGGGCATCGACGATGGCCAGGACGGCCAGCATGCCCACGGCCATGCCCAGACCCGCGCACGCCGGACCCAGGCCATGGCGGCAATAGAACACCGCCACGCAGGCGCCGCACAGCACAGCCAGGCCCCAGCACGCCGCCCCGCATCCCGTGGGCGAGGCCCCTGCGGACGACGCTTTTCCACGAAACAAGGCATGCCACAGCAACGCGCCCGGATCGCATCCACCCGGCATGACATGGACGGAAAGCCTGGCATTTCGGCCCGAGTATCGCATATCATCGAAGACGTTGTAAACGCGCCGAACGCCGTCCGGAAAACCGTCTTCGAACGCCGAAAGACAGCGCAAAAGCGCCGCGTAGCGCCATGCCAGCCGCACGCACCAAAGGCCGAACAAGGTTCCGGCCACACCGGCCAGCATCGCGTCGAACCGCACGAACGGCGATAATGCGTAGAATAGCCACTGCGTCAATTGCTTCGACATATGGAACCCCGCCATGCCCGCCTTCACTGACAAATTCCTGCGCCTGATGCGCCATGGCGCCCTGGCCGCGGCCGCCATGACACTGGCCGGCTGCGCGCAGCAGCGGAACCCCGACTACTACGCCGTGGGCCGCGACACGACGCTAAGCGACGCACAGCAGCAGGCCCAGGGTTCGGCGCCGTCGGCCCGGGCGCCGTCGCAGATACAGCTTGGTTTCGGCGACCAGCGCCGCAAGCCCAAGGGCGACCAGCCCAGCCCCCAGGATGTGGCCCAGGCCGAACTGCGCGCGGCCACGAGGCCCTTGCTGGAAGCCAAGACATTTCTGGGAACCATCCCCTGCCTGAGCAGCCCCGACACCTGTTCGGCGGCCCGTATTACGCTTACCCTTGCGCCTTCGGGCGAGTGGCGGGCGCGCACCGTGGCCCTGGACCCGGCGGCGGGCGCGCACGGCAAGAGCGTGCAGCAAGGCTGCTGGGCCGTCATAGGCACCGGCCCGCTGAAGATCCTGCTGCAGTTGAAGAACGACACCCCCAAAGCCAGCCTGACTTTCGTCAACGACAATGTGCTGCGCATCAATACGGTCAACGGCGTTGCGCCCAACCTGGAATACCGGCTGACGCGCCAGGCTGAAATCGACGGCATCAATGAACTGCACGACCAGCCCGCGCTGAAATGCCCCAAGCGGTAGCGGCTCGCCCCGCGCCAGCCGCGCCGGGACGGTGCTTTATGCGGAAAGCTGCCTGGTCATCAGGCAGCGCGCCAGTTCGACCGCGTTGCGAACCCGCAGCTTCTGGAACACCCGGGCGCGATGCGCCTCGACGGTGCGTTGCGACACGCCCAGTTCGGCGGCGATGACCTTGTTGGGCTTGCCCAGCGCGACATAGCCCATGACATCGCGTTCGCGCGGCGTAAGCGTCGACACCAACGGATGATCCAGGCGGAATCCCCCTGCCTCCATGACCGTCTCCTTTTATTGTTGAAGTAAGGCAGATTCTGTCATAAGAGGTTACATGCGTCGCCTGTCATTTCTTACAGATAGCGCCGCGCGTCCCTAGATTTCCATATTGTCGATCAGGCGGGTGCCGCCCAGCTTGGCGGCGGCCAGCACGACCAGCTTCTCGCCCGCGACGATGCGGCCATTGGCGGGCGGGGTCAGATCGCGCTGGCGCCGCAGCGATACGTAATCCACGTTCCATCCATGACGCACCAGTTCCGCGGCGGCCTGGTTCTCCAGCACGGCGCCGTCGCCGGCGCCAGCCCTGACCTGTTCCCGTATGCTTTGCAGCACCCGATACAGCCTGGGCGCCTCGGCGCGCTGGTCCGGTTCCAGGAAACGGTTGCGCGAGGACAGGGCCAGGCCGTCGGCGTCGCGCACGGTCTCGTGCGCCAGGATCTCGACCGGCAACTGCAGTTGCCGGCACATGTTGCGCACCACCATAAGCTGTTGATAGTCTTTCTTGCCGAACACCGCGACACGCGGCTGCACACAGGCGAACAGTTTCGTGACCACCGTGCATACGCCGGTGAAAAAGCCCGGCCGGAACTTCCCTTCCAGTATGCCGCCCAGGTCCGCCGGAGGCTGGACCTGATAGCTTTGGGGTTCGGGATACATTTCGCGTTCGTCGGGCGCGAACAGCACATATACATCGCGTTCACGCTCCAGTTTCTCGATGTCGGCGGGCAGGGTGCGCGGGTAGCGATCGAAATCCTCGTTGGGTCCGAACTGCAGGCGATTGACGAAGATGCTGGCCACCACGGGGTCGCCATGCTGGCGCGCCAACTTCATCAGGGCCAGATGCCCCTGGTGCAGATTGCCCATGGTGGGCACGAACGATACGCGCAACTGGCCGCGCAATTGATCGCGCAGCTCTTCAATCGTGTGGACTACTTTCAAGATAACTCCTGGGAATCGATCCGGGCGCGGACTACGCGCCGGTGCGAATGTAGGACAGGCGCACGTAGATGGGCGCGTACGGCTCGGCCTGGGTGATTTCCAGCAGCGACTCGCGCGAGAGTTCGAGCATCGCCAGGAAATGCACCACGATGACGGCGACCGGGTCGCCTTCGCCCACGCGCTCCATGAACAATTCCGAGAATTCCATGAAGCGCACGTCGCCCAGCCGGCGCAGTATCTGGCTCATGTGATCGCGCACCGACAGCTGTTCGCGGGTAATGCGGTGATGGGCGTTGAGGCTGGCGCGCTTCATGATGTCGACCCAGGCCTGGCGCAGGTCGTCGGCGCTGACTTCGGGCAGCATGCGCTCGACCTGCAAGTCCATCAGGGCATGGCTGCGCTGGAAATCGCGGCCGATGCGCGGCAGGGCGTCGAGCTTCTGGGCCGCCAGCTTCATCTGTTCGTATTCCAGCAGGCGCCGCACCAGCTCGGCGCGCGGATCGTCGGGCTCTTCGCCGGTGTCCGACTTGACCACGGGCAGCAGCATGCGCGACTTGATGTCTATCAGCAAGGCCGCCATCAGCAGGTATTCGCCGGCCAGCTCCAGGTTCTGGCCTCGAATCTGCTCGACGTACGACAAATATTGCCGCGTGACCTCGGCCATGGGAATGTCCAGGACATTGAAATTCTGCTTGCGGATCAGGTAGAGCAGCAAGTCCAGGGGGCCTTCGAAGGCCTCAAGGAAGACTTCCAGGGCATCCGGCGGAATGTACAGGTCTTGCGGAATGGAAAACAGGGGCTCGCCGTACAGGCGAGCCAGGGCCACGCTGTCGATCACGTCCGGCGTGCTGTCGACGGCCGGATCGACCAGGGCGCTAAGATCGGTCACCGCGGCATCCGGCGAAGACACGAAGCGACTGTCCGGTCAATCGGTTTGATAGACATACGGGTTTTGCGGCACACGCGCGGCGCGAAAACCTTCCAGCGCCTCGGTGTCGAGCTGCTTGTCCCACAGACGGGCGCGGCCGGCGCGCTGACGCTCGTCGGTTCCGGGATGTTCCGACTTGTATTTTTTCAGGAATTGCGTGATTTCCGACTCGTAATTCTTGGCCATGGTGCATAATCGAGATAACTAGACAAGTTTCGAGTTTACTTCACTCGAGCGCCTCCCGGTTTTTTCAATGCTGTCCGATACAAGTTCCCCCCCGCCCGCCCCGCTTTCGGCGCGCGAGCGCCAGGCAATTCGCATGATTCCGTTCATCGTGGGTTGCGCCCTGTTCATGCAGATGCTCGATTCGACCGTGGTGGCCACCGCCCTGCCCGCCATGGCCGCCGCCCTGCACTCGACCCCGGTGCAGATGAACGTCGTCATCACCAGCTATCTGCTGGCCGTCGCCGTCTTCGTTCCCATCAGCGGCTGGGCCGCCGACCGGTTCGGCTCGAAACGCGTGTTCATCGCGGCGATCCTGCTGTTCACTTTAAGCTCCATCGGCTGCGCGCTGTCGCAAAGCCTGGCCGAACTGGTGGTCGCGCGGGTCGTCCAGGGCATGGCCGGCGCCATGATGGTCCCGGTGGGGCGCATCATCCTGTTGCGCCGCATTCCCAAAAGCGAACTGCTCAAGGCCATGTCATTCCTGTCATTGCCCGCCCTGCTGGGGCCTGTGATCGGACCGCCGCTAGGCGGTTTTTTAGTGACCTACGCATCCTGGCACTGGATTTTCCTGATCAACATCCCGGTGGGCGTGCTGGGCATCGCCCTGGTCATGCACTTCGTGCGCGACGACTACGCCCTGGGCGCGCCCGGGCTGGACTGGCTGGGATTCATTCTCAGCGGCATCTGCCTGGCGGGCCTGGTATCGGGTTTCGAGGCCCTGGGCCACGATTCCACCCACATCCCCCGGCTGCTGGCCCTGGTCGGCGTCGGACTGGCCTGCGGCGTCCTGTACTGCTGGCACGCAAAACACACCGAACACCCCATCATCGACCTGTCGCTGCTGCGCACGCAGACGTTCGCCGTCGCCACCATAGGGGGCAACCTGTGCCGGTTCGCCATCGGCGCCAGCCCGTTCATGCTGGCCATCCTGCTGCAGGTGGGTTTCGGCCTGTCGCCGTTTTCCGCCGGCATGATCACGTTCACCAGCGCCGCGGGCGCCATCATCATGAAGCTGGTGGCCACGCCCGTCATCGGGTACTTCGGCTTTCGGCGGGTGCTGACCATCAATGCGCTGATCGCCGCCGTGCTGATCGCCGCGTGCGGGCTGTTCCGGGCCGACACGCCGCTATGGCTGATGATCGCCATCCTGGTCACGGGCGGGTTTTTCCGCTCGCTGCAGTTCACCGCCGTCAATACCCTGACATACGCCGACCTGGGTTCCCAGGAAATGAGCCGCGCCAGCAGTTTTTCGGCCATGGCGCAGCAACTGGGCATCAGCCTGGGGGTGGGCTGCGCGGCCGCGGTCCTGAACCTGAGCATGCGCTGGCGCGGCGCCACGCACCTGGCTCTGGCCGACATCATCACCGGCTTCGCCGTCATCGGCCTGATCACGGCCTCGTCGTTCTTCGTGTTCCGCAGGCTGCCCGCCGACGCCGGCGACCACCTGCACAAGAACCGGAAAGTCGCCACAGCCCGGGTTGGGCGCTGACGGCCGGCTAATTCCCCGCCCCGCCCGGGGGCACCAGCATGACCAGCTTGCAGTCGGGCCGTATGGCCATGCGAAACGTGATCTGCCGATACGCCAGAAGCCCCTGCGCGGGATGATTGAATTCGCGCAGCCCGCCCTCGCGCTCGACCACGGTCTGGCGCGTCCACCAGTGCGCAAAGACCGTGCTGCCCGGCACCAGTTCGTCCAGCACGCCGCGCACGTCGGCTTCGTCGGCGTGCGCGCCGGCGTCGGCGCGGAATTCGGCCACCACCCGGCGCGCCCGCTGTTCCCAATCGACGACCAGCTCGCGCGCCGCCGGATCCTGGAAGATGTAGCGCAGCAGATTGGGCCGGGCGCTGCGGTCGGGCCAGCCGTCGAACAGCGTCAGCAGCGCGTCGTTGCGCGCCAGCACATTCCAGCAGCGGTCCAGAATATAGGCGGGCGCGTCGATGCTGTGCACGCAGTCGGCAAGCTCCGCCGGCAGCGGCTCGGGGCTTTCCCTGCCGTGTTCCGGGTCGGCGCATTCGGCCAGTTCGAACAGGTAATGGCGCTCGGCCCGGGCCAGGCGCAGCACGTTGGCCAGCCTGGCCCACACGCCCGCCGACACGGTCACCCCGCGACCCTGTTCTATCCAGGTGTACCAGGTGACGCTGATGTGGCAAAGCTGGGCGACTTCCTCGCGCCGCAACCCGGGCGTGCGCCGGCGCACGCCGGCGGGCAGGCCCACCATATCGGGGGCGACGCGCGCCCGGGCGCTGCGCAGAAAATCGCCCAGAGCCCGGCGCCGGGCCTGTATGGCCTGGGTGTCGCCGCTATCCGGGGAAGAATGATCTGGCTTGGGCACGCTGGAATCGATGGTGTTTACCTGAGAACACTGGCCAGGGTACGGCGCACGTCTTCTTCGGCGCGCCCGCTGCGCCGCACATAGTCCTGGATCTGGTCGTCGCCGATATTGCCCACGTTGAAATACTGGGAATCGGGGTGGCTGAGATAAAAGCCCGACACGCTCGACGCCGGATACATGGCATAGCTGTCGGTCAGCTCCATGGCAATATCGCCGCACTCCAGGTACTTGAACATCTCTTTCTTGACGACGTGTTCGGGGCACGCGGGGTAGCCCGGCGCGGGCCGGATGCCCTGGTATTTCTCGGCGACGATCTCTTCGTTGCTGAGGGCTTCGTCGGGCGCGTATCCCCACAGGTCGCGCCGCACCCGCGCATGCAGGCATTCGGCGAAGCCTTCGGCCAGCCGGTCGGCGACCGCCTTCAACATGATGCTGGAATAATCGTCGTTGTCGGCCAGGAATTTCGCATCGTGCTTTTCGATGCCTATGCCGCCGGTCACCGCGAACACGCCTATGTAGTCGGCCACACCGGTTTCTTTCGGGGCGATGTAATCGGCCAGGCACTTGTTGTCGACCCCTTCGCGCTTGGCGGTCTGCTGGCGCAGGTTGCGCCAGGTGAACAGCACGTCGGAGAGCGATTCGTCGCGGTAGACCTCGATGTCCTCGTCGTTGACGGTATTCGCGGGATAGAAGGCCACCACGCCGTTGGCGGTAAGCCAGCGCCCTTCGATGACCTTGTGCAGCATTTCCTTGCCTTCTTCGAACACCTTGCGCGCCTGCTCGCCGACCACCTTGTCGTCCAGGATGGCGGGGTACTGGCCGAACAGGCTCCAGGTCTGGAAGAACGGCGTCCAGTCCAGGAAATTCAGCACGTCGTTCAGGTCGTAGTTCTTGAAGGTACGCCGTCCCAGGAACTTGGGACGCGGCGGCGTATAGCGCGACCAGTCTATGGCCGGCCTGGAGGCGCGCGCCTCGGCCAGGCCGATGATGGGCGTGGACTTGCGGCTGGCATGGCGCTTGCGCACCAGCTCGTATTCCTCGACGACCCCGGCCAGGTAGGTATCGGCCTGGTCGGACATCAAATTGGTGGCCACGCCCACGGAACGGCTGGCGTCGGGCACATAGATGACGGGGCCGTCGTAGTGGGGGGCGATCTTGACCGCCGTATGCACGCGGCTGGTGGTGGCGCCCCCCACCAGCAGAGGAAGCTTGCGGCTAAGGAAATAATCGTCGCGCTGCATCTCGGAGGCCACGTAGGCCATTTCTTCCAGGCTGGGCGTGATCAGGCCCGACAAGCCCACCATGTCGCAGTTTTCTTCCTTGGCCTTGGCCAGGATCTGGGCGCAGGGAACCATGACGCCCATGTTGATGACTTCGAAGTTATTGCACTGCAAGACCACGGTGACGATGTTCTTGCCGATGTCGTGCACGTCGCCCTTGACCGTGGCGATGACGATCTTGCCCTTGGAGCGCACGTCGCCGCCCGCGTCCGCGATCTGGCGTTTTTCCTCTTCGATGAACGGAATCAGGTGGGCCACCGCCTGCTTCATGACCCGGGCCGACTTGACCACCTGCGGCAGGAACATCTTGCCCGCCCCGAACAGATCGCCCACGACGTTCATGCCGTCCATCAACGGCCCCTCGATGACCTCGATGGGGCGCCCGCCCCGGTCGGCGATCTTCTGGCGCACCTCTTCGGTGTCCTCGACGATGAACGTCGTGATGCCGTGCACCAGCGCGTGCGACAGGCGCTGTTCGACCGGCTGCTCGCGCCAGGCCAGGTCTTCTTCCTTGCGCGCGCCGCCGCCCTTGACGGTCTCGGCCAGTTCCACCAGGCGTTCGGTCGACGTGCGCGGATCGGCCGGATCGGTCTTGCCGACGGGATCGGCGCGATCCAGCACCACGTCCTCGACCATGTCGCGCAGTTTCGGTTCGATGTCCTGGTAGACGCCAAGCTGGCCCGCGTTGACGATGCCCATGGTCATGCCGTTCTTGATGGCGTGATACAGGAAGACGGTATGTATGGCCTCGCGCATGGCCTCGTTGCCGCGAAACGAGAAGCTGACGTTCGATACGCCGCCCGATACGCGTGCATGCGGCAGGTTCTTGGTGATCCAGCCCGTGGCTTCGATGAAATCGACCGCGTAATGATTGTGCTCATCGATGCCGGTGGCGATGGCGAACACGTTGGGATCGAAAATGATGTCCTCGGGCGGGAAACCCACTTCCTCGACCAGCAGGCGATACGCCAGGCTGCAGATGTCGATGCGCCGCTGCAGGCTGTCGGCCTGGCCCTGTTCGTCGAACGCCATGACCACGACGGCGGCGCCGTATTTGCGGCACAGGCGGGCCTGCTGAAGGAAGGGCTCGACCCCTTCCTTCATGGAAATGGAATTGACGATGGACTTGCCCTGCACGCAGCGCAGCCCCGTCTCGATGATGGACCACTTGGAGCTGTCGATCATGACGGGCACGCGCGCGATGTCGGGTTCGGAGGCCACCATGTTCAGGAAGCGGTGCATGCACGTGACCGAATCCAGCATGGCCTCGTCCATGTTCACGTCGATGACCTGGGCACCGCTTTCCACCTGCTGGCGCGCCACGTCCAGCGCCTCGTCGTATTTTTCCTCGCGGATCAGGCGCAGGAATTTCTTGCTGCCCGTGGCGTTGGTGCGCTCGCCCACATTGACGAACAGCGAGTCTTCGTCGATGTTGAGCGCTTCCAGGCCCGACAGCCGGGTCTTGACGGCAACGACGGGCGGCTTGCGCGCGGGCAAACAGGCCACCCTGTCGGCCACCGCCTGGATGTGTTCCGGCGTGGTGCCGCAGCAGCCGCCAGCCACGTTGACCAGGCCGGCCCGGGCGAATTCCTCCAGCAGCGAGGACGTGTCGGCGGGGGTTTCATCGAAGCCCGTGTCGGCCATGGGGTTGGGCAGCCCCGCATTCGGATAGACGCAAATATAGGTGTCGCAGATTTTCGAGAGCTCGGCGATGTAGGGCCGCATCAGGGCGGCGCCCAGCGCGCAGTTCAGGCCTATGGTGATGGGGCGCGCGTGGCGCACCGAATTCCAGAAAGCCTCGACCGTCTGCCCGGACAGGATGCGGCCCGACGCGTCGGTCACCGTGCCCGAGATCATGACGGGCAGGCGTACGCCCCGCTCTTCGAACACCGTCTCGACGGCGAAGATGGCCGCCTTGGCATTGAGCGTGTCGAAAATGGTTTCGATCAGGACAAGGTCGACCCCGCCATCGAGCAGGCCGTTCAATTGCTCGGTGTAGGCGACGCGCAGTTCTTCGAACGTGACGTTGCGCGCGGCCGGGTCGTTGACGTCCGGGGAGATGGACGCGGTCTTGGGCTGCGGGCCCAGGGCGCCGGCCACGAAGCGCAGCCGCTCGGGCGTGCTGAATTCGTCGCAAGCCTGGCGCGCCAGCTTTGCCGACGCCAGGTTCAGTTCGTAGGCGATTTCCGACAGGCCGTAATCGCCCTGGGCCACGGCCGTGGCGCCGAAGGTATTGGTTTCGATCACGTCGGAACCGGCCTGCAGGTACTGGCGATGTATGTCCAGGATGACGTCGGGCCGCACCAGCGACAACAATTCGTTGTCGCCCTTGACGTCTTTGCCATGGTCGGCGAAACGCGTGCCGCGGAAGTCCGCCTCGGTCAGCTTGCGCTGCTGGATCATGGTGCCCATGGCCCCGTCCAGGATCAGTATGCGTTCGCCCAGCAAGCGCGCGAAATCGGCGCCGTGAGTGTACGAATCAAGCGGATAGGGCAAGGAAGGATAAGACACGCGATTACCTGCAATGAAAACGAGCGGACACGAAAAGCGGTGCAACGCCCAGCCAGGCCAAGCCGGGCTGGGCCGGGAAAAGCCCATTGTATCGCCCCGGTCCCACACACTGTGTTACATTTCACCCCGAAAGAGGTGCTTTCGAAACGGCCGCGCCGGCTGTGCTTTATAAGGCGTGGGCGGGCCGTTTTGCGAAAGGTCAATGGGAAACAACGCGCGCCGGTGCCCGTCACCGCGCGTCAACTGTGCTGCCCCCGCAACGGTAAACATGCCCCTGGCATGCCAGCCCGATACCAGCCTCGATCGCCCCATGGCCATGCGCCGCGCCCGGGTTTCACCCCCGCGCGGGCCACGCATGTTTTTTCACCGGTAATGTGCGGGGACGCGCATTATTCTCAGGTCATATCAATGAAATCGGATCTCTCCGGGCACGCGCTGGCCCTTGCCTGGTTGCTGGCGCCCTGTGTCGCCGCGGCACAAGTCGCTTCCTCCTCTTCACCCTCTCCCGCCCCCACCATCGCCCAGCTCGAGGACATCGTCGTCACGGCCAGCCGCACGCCCCAGCCGCAGCGCGACGTGCTGGGCGACGTCACGGTGGTCGATCGCCACGAACTGGAACAGGCCGGCGCCAGCAGCCTGGCGCAGGTGCTTGGCCAGCGGCACGGCATCGAGTTCTCCGAGAACGGCGGCCCGCAAACCACCACCGGCCTCTACATCCGCGGGGCCAACGCCAACCAGACCCTGGTGCTCATCGATGGCGTGCCCATCAACGGCGCCACCAGCGGCCTGGCCGCGCTCAACGCCCTGCCGCCCGACTCCATCGACCACGTCGAGATCCTGCGCGGCTCGGCCAGCAGCCTGTACGGCGCCGACGCCATCGGCGGGGTCGTCAACGTCATCACGCGCCCGGACACGGACCGCCCGCTCTCGGCGCGCGCCTCGGCCGGCTTCGGCACGTACGGCACCAGCCAGTACACCGCGGGCTTCTCCGGCGCCCAGGACGGCTGGAGCTACAGCCTGGGCAGTTCGTACGGCCAAAGCCACGGCTACAACGCCACCAACGCGCACGCCGGCAGCAGCTACAACGCCGACCAGGACAGCTACTACACGCGCAACCTGAACGGCTCGCTGGGCTACGAATGGAAAAAAGGCCAGAAACTGACCTTCCAGGGCTACAACACGCGCATCAACGGCGGCTTCGACGGGTCGGCCTATCCGTACGACGACCGCAGCGTCCAGACCCTGGAGCTCTACAGCCTGGCCAGCGAGAACCAGATCACGCAGGACTGGAAAAGCACCTTGCGCTACGCCTATACCGAGGATACCAACAGCACCCAGTACGGCGATCCCATCAATGCATCCCTCGATGGCGTCATCCGCACGCGCCAGAACCAGTACACCTGGCAAAACGACCTGCGCCTGGCCCGCAACCAGCGGCTGACCCTGGCCTACGAGCACCTGGACCAGCAGGTCTCGGGCACGACCGACTACGACCAGACCCGGCGCCACGACGATGCCTTCACCGGCGTGTACCGGGGCGACTTCGGGCGCCACCACCTGCAGGCCAGCCTGCGCAACGACGACGACTCGCAATTCGGCTCGGCGAGCACCTGGGGCCTGAGCTACGGCTATGACCTGACGTCGCGGCTGCGCGGCTACGTGGCCGGGAACACGGGCTTCAAGACGCCCACGTTCAACGACCTGTACTACCCCGCCTTCCCCGGATTCCCCAGCACCGCCAATCCGGACCTGAAGCCGGAAAAATCGCGCAACGTCGAAATGGGCCTGAAGTACACGGGGGAGACGACCGTGCTGGGCATCGTGGCCTACCGCAACGAGGTGCGGGACCTGATCGTAAGCGGCCCGCCCGACTACGTGCCCTACAACGTGGGCCGGGCCACGCTGCGCGGGCTGACCTTGACGGCGGAAAAGGACTTCGGCCGGACCACCTTGCGCGCCAGCGCCGACTTCCAGGACCCGCACGACGACACCAACGACCAGCAGCTCACGCGCCGCGCCCGGCAAATCTATCGCTTCAGCCTCGATCACCGCGTCGACGCCTGGACCCTGGGCGGCGAATACCAGTTCGTGGGCAAGCGCTATGACGATTACTACGACGAGGCCACCTTCCAGACGGCGCGCGCCACGCTGGGCGGCTACGGCCTGCTCAACCTGACCGCCGGCTACCGGCTCAACAAGCATATGGACATCAGCCTGCGCTGGAACAACGTGCTCGACAAGGCCTACACTACCGTCTATGGCTACAACACCGCGGGCTCCAACGTCTTCGTCAATCTCGCCTGGAAAATGTAGCGCCTGGACAGGACCGCAGGCCGGGCTGCGCCGTCCAGGCAGCCGCACCGGACGGACGACATCAGCATAAGGAGATCGCCACGATCATGCGCGCAAAAACCGTGACGGCGGGATGCCTGGCGGCGGCCGCGATGCTTTGTTCCGGCGCCGCAACCGGCGCCACGCCGCCCGGACCGACGGGGCCGACGCCATCGGATACGCCTGTGCCCCGCATCGTCACGCTGGCGCCGCACGCCACCGAAATGGTGTTCGCCGCGGGCGCGGGCCGGGACATCGTCGCCACCGTCAGCAGCAGCGACTACCCCGCCCAGGCCTTGCGCATACCCAGGATAGGCAACGGCATACAGATCGACGTGGAACGCATCGTCGCGCTCAGGCCCGATCTGGTCATCGCCTGGCGCCCGATGGGCGCGGCGCGCACCCTGGCGCCCATCGCCTCGCGCCTGCACATTCCCATCCTGTACCTCGCCCCCAAGGCGCTGCGCGAGATTCCCGCCGACATCGCCGCACTGGGACGCCGTCTGGGCACCGCCGCCCAGGCTTCGGACGCCGCGGCGCGCCTGTCCGCGCGCATAGACGCGCTGACGGCCCGATACGCCGGACGCCGGACCGTGCCGACGTTCATCGAGGTCGGCTCGGCGCCGCTGTACACCCTGGGCAAAGATCCGTTGACGAACGACGTGCTGCATATCTGCGGCGCGGCCAACATTTACGCCGACACGCCGATTCCCGCCCCCCAGGTCAGCGCCGAGAGCGTGCTGCAGGCCCGCCCCGACGCCGTCGTCATCGCGTCCACCGACCCGCACCGCCTGGCCGCCAGGACACGCTACTGGGCGGGCCTGCGCCTGCCGGCCGCCATCGAGCGCCACGTATACGGCATAGACCCCGACACGCTGTTTCGACCCGGCCCGCGCCTGGTGACGGCCGCCGAGGCACTGTGTCGGGACCTGGACCGCGCCCGCGCGCCGTGACCGCGGCCCACGCCGCCGGCTTGCGCGCCACGGCCTGACACAGGCGCGGCAAATCGATTATTCTTGGCGGCGAACACCTATTCCAGCCAGCAGGAAAACCGCAGAATGATCCCCAACGCATTGACGATCGCCGGTGTCGACCCTTCGGGCGGCGCGGGCGTTCTGGCCGACATCAAGACCATGAGCGCCCTGGGCGCGTACGGCACCGCCGTCATCGCCGCCCTGACCGCCCAGAACACACAGGCCGTCACGGGCATCTGCCCCGTGCCGCCGGCCTTCGTGGCGGCCCAGATCGACACGCTGTTTGCCGACGTGCGCATAGACGCCGTGAAAATCGGCATGCTGGGCCAGCAGCCGGTCATACGCGCCGTGGCCGAACGCATGGCGCATTGGGCCCCCCGCCACCTGGTCGTCGACCCCGTCATGGTGGCCAAGAGCGGCGACCACCTGCTCGAGCGCGACGCCGTCGGCGAACTGCGCGGACACCTGCTGCCGCTGGCGACCATGATCACCCCCAACCTGCCGGAAGCGGGCGTGCTGCTGGAGGCCACGCCGGCCGACACCCTGAAGGAGATGCGCCGCATGGCCGAGCGGCTGCGCCGGCTGCTGGCCGACGACGGCCGGCGCTGGGTATTGCTCAAAGGCGGACACCTGCCGGGCGATAGCACCATCGATATCCTGTACGACGGCGACAGATTGATCGAACTGCCCGGCCGGCGCATCGACACGCCCAACACGCACGGCACCGGCTGCACACTGTCGGCCGCGCTGGCCGCGCTGCTGCCGCAATACCGCGACACTCCCGAAGCGACACAACGCGCCAAGCAATACGTGCAAACCGCCATCGAACAATCGGGCGCGCTGAGCGTGGGCAAGGGACATGGCCCGCTGCATCACTTCCATGCCCTGTGGCGCTGACGCCGCAACCATTGTTACAAGTCAGCGTATATTGCGGCGAATTAGTACAATGCAACCCTCGCAGTCAACGCAAGCGCATCCATATCAGTCATGAACGTCACGGCTCTTTCCGAAATCGAACAAGCTCGCTTCAACATGGTCGAGCAGCAAATCCGCCCCTGGGGAGTCTTCGATCATCGAGTCCTGCAGGCCTTCTTCACCACGCGGCGCGAACGTTTCGTGCCTACCTCGATGCAGGCGCTGGCATTTTCCGACGTGGACCTGCCCCTGGTCATCAATGCCGTCGACACGCGCGAAACCATGCTCTCGCCCAAGGTCGAAGCCAAGCTGGCCCAGGAACTGCAACTGACGCCCACCGACTGCGTGCTGGAAATCGGCACCGGCTCGGGCTACCAGGCCGCCCTGCTGGCGCAGTTGGCGCAGCAGGTCACCAGTATTGAAGTCAGCAGCAGGCTGGCCACGTTCGCGCAGCAGAACCTGCAGCGCAACCAGGTCACCAATGTGAAAGTGGAAACGGGCGACGCCCACGCCGGCTGGGGTACGACGGAATACGACGCCATCCTGATCACCGGGTCGGTGCCCACGGTGCCCGATGCGCTGAAGTACCAGTTGCGCATAGGCGGGCGCATGGTCGTGGTGGTGGGCCAGTGCCCCGTGATGACGGCGTGCCGCATCACCCGCACCAGCGCCGCCAGCTTCGACACCGTCAACCTGTTCGACACCATCATCAAGCCCCTGCGCGGCATGGTCGTGTCGCACTTCAAGTTCTAGGCCCGCGGTCCCGCCGACCGTCTAGGCCCTGACTTTTCTCAGCAGGGCCGTGGTCGAACGGTCGAATTCGAACGGAATCGCCAGCGCGGCGCCGCCCCAGCTCTTGACCGCCGCCGTCTCGGGCAGCGCATCCATGTCGTAGTCGCCGCCCTTGACGATGGTATCGGGCCGCAATTCCCGGATAAGCGCCAGCGGCGTGTCCTCGTCGAAAAACGTCACCGCCGACACGCACGACAAGGCGGCCAGCAGCGCCGCCCTGTCGTGCTGATTATTGATCGGGCGATCGGGTCCTTTGCCCAGGCGGCGCACCGAGTCGTCGGTGTTGACCGCGACGACCAGCGTGGCGCCAAGCTGCGCCGCGGCGTCCAGGTACGCCACATGGCCGCGATGCAAAATGTCGAACACCCCGTTGGTGAACACCAGCGGGCGCGGCAGCGCCCCGGCGCGCACCGCGTCGATGCACGCCGGGCGCGACAATATCTTGGATTCGAAACGAGCCGGCATATTCCTGCTTCGGTGAAAAACCCGCTAGGCGGTGGTCATTGCCTTGACCAGCCCCTTGCGATAGCGGTTCAGGTCTTGCACGGTGTTGAACGTGCTGCCCATCAACAGCGACATATTGTGCAGGATGCGCGCACTGACCTTGTTTTCCCAGACGCTGTCGAAGCAGATCTGGTTATCCAGCCAGTTTTCCAGCCACCCCGGCGAAGGCAGCTTGGACTGCACGGTGTCCTCGGGATACATGTCCTTGTTCACGTGCAGGTTGGTCGGGTGCAGCGCCTGCGGCGTGCGATGCGCCGACGCCATCAGCACCCCGATCTTGGAGAAGGCGATACGGGCCTGCTGCCCGAACGCCTTGCCCTGCTGGACCAGGGCGCGCTTCATGTAGCGCAGGTAGGCCCCCGCGTGGCGCGCCTCGTCCTGGGAAATGATCTTGTAGATGGTCTTGATGACCGGCTCGGTATGCCAGTCCGCCGCGCGCCGGTACCAGTGGTTCAGGCGGATTTCGCCGCAGAAATGCAGCATCAGCGTTTCCATCGCCGGCGCCGGATCGAAATCGAACCGCACCTTGTGCAGCTCTTCCTCGGTGGGAACGAGCTCGGGGCAGAACCGGCGCAGGTATTCGATCAGGGCCAGGGCGTGTTTCTGTTCCTCGAAGAACCAGATGGACATGAAGGCCGAGAAATCGCTGTCGCCATGGTTGTCGCGCAGGAACATTTCCGTGGCCGGCAGCGCCGCCCATTCGGTAATGGCGTTCATCTTGATCGTGTACGCCTGTTCGTCGGTCAGCTTGCTTGCGTCGAAGTCGTCCCAGGGAATGTCGGTGGCCATGTTCCAGCGCACCGCTTCCATCGATTTGAACAATTCAGGATAAAGCATAGGAATCCCCTTTAAGTCAGGCGTGCCTGGTCAGCGCCCATATTGCCACCCCGATCGCCACGGCCAGCACCGCGACCAGCGCAGTCAGCAAACGGTTGGTCTGTTGTTGCGCCCGGCGCATCTGTTGCACCTGTATATGTAAATGCGCCTGTGAATCGGGCCGGGTCAGATTGGCATGCACCAGCCGGGGAATTTGCGGCAAAATCTGAGCCCATTGCCCCGACTCTTGCTCTAAGCGCTTGCGCAACCCACCCAGGCCCACGCGCTGCCGCATCCATTTTTCCAGATAGGGCTTGGCCGTTTCCCATAAATCCAGGCTGGGATCCAGGTCGCGCCCCATACCTTCAACATTCAACAGCGTTTTCTGCAATAAGACAAGCTGCGGCTGAATTTCGACATTGAAACGGCGCGAAGTCTGGAACAGGCGCAACAGAACCTGTCCCAGAGATATTTCCGACAGCGGCCGGTCGAAGTACGGCTCGCACACGGCCCGCACCGCGCCCTCGAGCTCTTCCTCGCGGGTCGTCTCGGGCACCCAGCCCGATTCTATGTGCAATTGTGCCACGCGCCGGTAATCGCGCTGGAAAAAAGCCAGGAAATTCTGGGCCAGGTAGTTCTTGTCGAATTCCGACAACGACCCCACGATGCCGAAATCCAGTGCGATATAGCGACCCAGCGTCTGCGGCGCGTCGGACACATAAATATTGCCCGGGTGCATGTCCGCGTGGAAGAACCCGTCGGTAAACACTTGCGTGAAGAAGATCTCGACGCCCGTACGCGCCAGGCTCTTGATGTCCACACCCAGTTCGCGCAGCTGCTCGACCCGGCTGATGGGCACGCCGTGCATGCGCTGCATGGTGAATACGGTGGTGGTGCAGTATTCCCAGACCACCTCGGGCACCATCAGCAGATGCTCGCGACCGGTCTCGGGCGCGAAATTGCGCCGCAACTGGCTGCAATTGGCCGCTTCGCGGATCAGGTCCAGTTCGTCGTGCAGGTATTTGTCGAACTCGGCCACCACTTCCCTGGGCTTGAGGCGCCGCCCGTCGGGCGCCAGCCGCTCGACCATTCCGGCCAGCACGCGCAGCAGCCTGATATCTTTTTCGATGATGCCCAGCATGCCGGGGCGCAGCACCTTGACCGCGACTTCACGCCCATCGTGCAAGACCGCGAAATGCACCTGGGCGATGGACGCCGAGGCGATAGGGTCGGTGTCGAAAGACTTGAACAGCGTATGCGGCGATTCCCCCAGCGCCGCCTGCACGCAGGCGGCCGCCTGCGCCGACGGGAACGGCGGCACGCGGTCCTGCAGCAGCGCCAGTTCCTGCGCCACGTCCAGCGGGATCAGGTCGCGCCGGGTGGACAGGACCTGCCCGAACTTGACGAATATCGGCCCCAGCGACTCCAGCGCCAGGCGCAGGCGCACTCCGCGCGGCGTGCGGGGCCCGCGGCCGAAGCGCACCACCCGCAACAAGCCGTAGGCCAGCGGATGCTTGATGCCGGACAGGACCAGTTCGTCCAGGCGATAGCGCAGCGCGACGAAAATAATGCGGATCAGGCGAAAAAACGTGAACATGGTCAGCGTCCACCCGCCGGGCCGGGCCCGGTTTTGCGCCGCAGGCGCGCGACCCGGGCGTCAAGAGCGTCCAGCCGCTGCTGCATGGCCAGGATGTCGGCCCGCCATTCCCGATACTGGTCGCGCCCCAGCAACACGCCGCTTTCCTCGGACAGGTATTCGCCCACATTGCCCGCCAGGCGCCGCGCGCCTTGCCGGGCGCCCCCCGCCGCGGTCTTGAGCGCGTCCAGCAGGCGGCGGGCGGCAATATCGCCGACCAGCCGGGACAGGTCGTTTTCCACGTCCCAGCGCAGATCGCGGGCCAGGTCGGACACGACATGCGCCAGGGCGGCATCGCCCTGAATGTGCATCAGCGCGGCGATGCGCTCGGTGTCGTTGGCGCGCAGCGCGCCCGGCAGCTCCGCCAGGCGCTGGGCGGGAACCGTCAGGGTCACGTCGGGAACGATGGCCGGGTCGGATGCCCGCACGCCGCCGTCGGCGTCCACGGCAAGGCCCACGACCAGTTTGCCCAGGACGAAGCGTACGGTCTTGCCCGCGTGGCGCTCCAGGCGTTCCCGGGCCCAGTCTTCGCGCGCAAGCAAAGCATTCAGCACTCGGGCGCACAGGGAAGCCGGTGCAAGGAATGACGGTATTGGAAGCATGATGAGACCGTTGCGACAGCCCGAGAATCTGCCGGGGAAAGTGTTCAGGACCCTAAGTTTAACGGTTTTGGGAGGCCGGGTCGGGGGTCGCGTGAAACAGCGTGCCCGGCATGGACGCAGGACCCGCCAGGCGCGCCAGCCCGGCTGGCGCGCGCAAGGCGGCGATCAGCGCACCGGGTCCATGGGAATCTGCTGGATGCCGGCCAGCAGCCAGCCGCTGTTTTCAGCCTTGTACAGGTTCCAGACCTCTTCGAAGCGGAAGGCCTGGGCGGCGCCGTCTTCGCGCAGCATGCCCGAATAGCGCACACTGGCCAGATGGCCGTCGGACACTGTTTCGATGCCCAGCAATTCGACGTTGAGCAGCACGATTTCGGTGTGCGTGGCGCCGCGATTTTCCAGGATCTGGGGCTTGAGTTCGGCGACCAGGTCGTCGGTAAGGTAGTCGGACAATGTTTGCACATCGCCGTCGTCCCAGGCGGCCTGAATGGCGGCGAACTGCTTTTCGGCCTGCGCCAGAAATGCCGCGATATCGAAATCGCCCGGAATGAACCAGTCGTCGGCGTCGCCGGATATGGACTGCGGCGCGTTCGGCGCCGACGCGGCGCCGAACGCGCGGGCGTACCCCTGCTCCCCGGGGCGCGAAGCGGCCCACGACCGCTGGCCATCGCCGTCGCCGGCGTCGGCCGGCCCGCTGGCCTGGCGCGCATAGGTCTTCATCGCGCCCCCCAGCAGGCGGCGCGCGATGAAGACCACGGCCGCCAGCACCAGGCCGATCAGGACCAGGCTGGAGAGCGTTTCAAGAAACGCGCCGGACAGGCCGAACTGCGCCAGCAACGCGCCGATGCCCAGGCCGACCATGCCCGCCACCGGGGCCAGCCACCGCGACAGGCCGGTCTTGCCCGCCGCGTCGCCCGTCGTGGCCGACTTGGCCGCGCCGGGCGCTGTCTTGGCAACCGGCGGCGTCACCGCCTGGCGCTGCTTGGTGATGTTCAGGGATTGCCGTCCAGAGCTTCGGCCGCCGCCCAGGCGCCTGGCCTCGGCGTCGAACGATGCCGACAGCATGACCACGGTGCAGATCAGCAGCAGGGCCTGGGCAAAAAATCGGGGGAATCGTAGCGGCATGGCATAAGACCTTGGGCAAATTCGCTTCGGCAAGCTCGGCGGCATGCCCAGGTGCCGGGCGTGCGCGCGAAACTTACTATAAGCTGAACGATAACCTGAATTATGCCTGAAAATGACAAGCCGGCGTAAATAAAACCGCCGGCCCGATGATCGATGCCGGGACACGGGCGGCGGCAAGGCCGGGCCGCGCCGCTACCCCAGGTTGACGCCTTCGTGCAGCGCCACCAGTCCGGCGCTGAGATTGAAGAAGCGCACGCGCGACAGGCCCGCCGCTTCCAGCATGGACGCCAGGGTTTCCTGGTCGGGATGCATGCGTATGGATTCGGCCAGGTAGCGGTAGCTGCCTTCGTCGCCGGCCACTTTCTTGCCCAGCCAGGGCAGTATATGGAACGAATACCAGTCGTAGGCCGGGGCAAGCGGCCTGGCCACGCGGGAAAATTCCAGCACCAGCAGCTTGCCGCCCGGCTTCAGAACCCGCCGCATTTCCGCCAGCGCAAGATCTTTGTGCGTCATGTTGCGCAGGCCGAACGCCACGCTGACACGGTCGAAATAGCCATCGGGAAACGGCAGTTTTTCGGCATCGCACACCGAGGTGGGCACCAGGACTCCCTGGTCGATCAGGCGGTCTCGCCCCACCCGCAGCATAGAATCGTTGATGTCGGTCAGCCAGACCTCGCCCTCGGGCCCCGCGCGCCTGGCGAACGCCCTGGCCAGGTCGCCCGTGCCGCCGGCGATGTCCAGGACCTTCATGCCCGGCAGGACATTGGCGCGCGCGACCGTGAAGGCTTTCCAGGCGCGATGCAGGCCCACCGACATCAGGTCGTTCATGAGGTCGTAGCGATTGGCCACGGAATGGAAGACCTCGGCGACCTTGCCCGCTTTTTCCGCTTCGGCGACGGTCTTGTAGCCGAAATGCGTGGTGGAGCCGGAAGGCCCGGAAGTGTCTTGTCGCATAGTAATATCGTACCTATATGGCCATTTGTCGCCGCCGTGCCGCATCTGGCCAGGATAACGCACTATTCATCAACCTGAAACATTCGCCCCGTACCATGGCATCCGCTGCTTTCATTGAACCGTCGAAACCCCATCAAGGCCATGACCACAACTGTTCTTGTCGTTGAAGACGAGCCGGCGATACTCGAGCTGATTTCAGTGAACCTGTCGTTCGCGGGATACAAAGTGCAAACCGCCGTGGACGCGGAACAGGCGCAAGCCCTGATCCGGGCCGAGCTTCCAGACCTTATTTTACTTGACTGGATGCTGCCCGCGGCGTCGGGCCTCTCGCTGGCCAGGACGCTGCGCTCGCACGAGCGCACGCGGCAGGTGCCGCTGATCATGCTGACGGCCAAAAGCACCGAACGCGATAAAGTCGACGGGCTGGAAGCCGGCGCCGACGACTATGTCACCAAGCCGTTTTCCCCCAAAGAGCTGCTGGCGCGCATCAAGGCCGTGCTGCGCCGGCGCGCGCCCCAGCTTACCGACGACATCATCCGCGCCGGCGGCCTGGTCCTGGATCCGGCCACCCACAGGGTGGCCGGCAACGGCCGGAACCTGGCCCTGGGACCGACGGAATTCCGCCTGCTGCACTTCTTCATGACCCACGCCGAACGGGTTTTTTCTCGCGCCCAGCTGCTGGACCAGGTCTGGGGGGATCACGTCTTCGTCGAAGAGCGCACCGTGGACGTGCACATCCGGCGGCTGCGCAAGGCGCTGGAGGAAAGCGGGCACCACAACCAGGTCGAGACCATACGGGGCTCGGGCTACCGCTTTTGCGCCCGCCCTCCCGCGGCGCCCCAAAACCCATGACCCGGACTGTCGCCATGCTGGTCCTGTGGGGGCTGTTTTCCTGGCTGTGCGGGGCCTGGATAGCGCGCGACCTGGGATGGGCGCTGTTGGCCCTGGGCCCGATCGCCGCGCTGCTTTCCCGGCAAAGACAGCTTGCGCGCGTGCGCGACTGGGCCGGCGACGTCAATGCCGCGCCCCCGCCGCTGGGCGGAATCTGGGACGAGATCCTGGCGCCCGTGTACCGCCAGCTGCGCAGGAACCGCCAGGACCTGGATTCGCTGGGACGGCAGGTGGGCGGCATCATGCTGGCGGCCGAGGCGCTGCCCGACGGCGCCATGACCCTGAACGACGCCATGCAGATGACCTGGTGCAACCAGACCGCCAGCGCCCACCTGGGACTGGACCCGCGGGCCGACCGGGGGCACAGCATCTTCAACATCGTCCGATCGCCCGAATTCGCCCGGTACGCCCGGCAGGAGCGCTGGAGCGGGCCGCTGCTGCTGCGCCTGGGCAAGGACGGGCGCGACACCGCCCTGCTGGTGCAGCTGACCCCGTACGGACTGAACCAGTTCCTGCTGGTCACGCGCGACGTGACCCAGATCGAAAAACTGGAAACCACCCGCCAGGATTTCGTCGCCAACGTATCACACGAACTGCGCACCCCGCTGACGGTGCTGGGCGGTTTCCTGGAAACTTTGCGCGACATGCCCATGGACTCGATGACGGCCGGGCAGCGCGACCGCTACCTGGCGCTGATGCTGGAACAGGCGCAGCGCATGCAGGCCATCGTCGACGACCTGCTGACCTTGTCGACGCTGGAATCGTCGCCCCCGGAGCAGGGCCGGCCCGTGGACTTCGGCGCCGTCATCGCCACGGCGCTGGCGCAAGCCCGGGTCCTGTCGGCGGGACGGCACGTGTTCGTCGAGGACGTGGCTCCGGACCTGTCCATCGTCGGCAACGCCAACGAACTGGCGTCGGCGGCGCTGAACCTGCTGACCAACGCGGTGCGCTACACGCCGCCGGGCGGGACCATCACGGTGGGCTGGCGCCGCACGGACAAAGGAGGCGCCAGCTATTCGGTGCAGGATACCGGCATAGGCATCGCCCCGCACGATATCCCCCGCCTGACGGAACGCTTCTACCGCGTCGACCGCGGCCGGTCGCGCGCCAGCGGCGGCACCGGGCTGGGCCTGGCCATTACCAAGCACGTGGCCATTCGCCACCAGGCCGAGCTGGAAATAGACAGCCGGTTGAACGCGGGCAGCCGGTTCCGGCTGGACTTTCCCGCGGCCCGCGTCGCCGAAGACGGCAACGCCGGGCAAGCCGATGAAATATAATCGATGACGGGGCGCGGGCTGCGCCCGACGCGCCCCGCCCGCCCAGACTCTTTTTCCACCGAAGCACCGAAGGATCCGCCATGCCCGCCACGTCTTCCATGCCCCCTTTCCACCTGGCTTTCCCCGTGCGGGACCTGGCCGAGGCGCGCGCCTTCTATGGCGATCTGCTGGGCTGTCCGGAAGGGCGTTCCTCTGAAAACTGGGTGGACTTCGACTTCCACGGCCACCAGATCGTGGCCCATCTGGCCCCCGACGAATGCGCCGGCGTGCAAACCAGCGACGTCGACGGCCACAACGTGCCGGTGCGCCATTTCGGCGCCGTGCTGGACATGGACACATGGGAAGCGCTGGCAGGCAAGCTGACGGCGGCCGGCACCCGGTTCGTGATCAAGCCCTACGTGCGGTTCAAGGGCGAAGCCGGCGAACAGGCCACCATGTTCTTCCTGGATCCATCGGGCAACGCGCTGGAATTCAAGGCGTTCAAGGACATGGCGTCGCTGTTCGCGAAATAACGCCTGCGCAAAGCAAGGCGGTACGCCTTGCTTTGCCGCCGGATCAGACCAGCACGCGCTCTATGCCGCCCGCGTTGGCCTGGGCCACGTATTTTTCCATCCAGTCCTGGCCAAGAATGTGGCGCGCCATTTCGATGACGATGTAATCGGCCTGCATGCCGGTGTCGTCTTCGTAGCGCGTCAGGCCCTGCAGGCACGACGGGCACGACGTCAGGATCTTGACCTCGCCGTCGAAGCCATCGGCGCGGATCGCCGCTGAATTCTTATCCAGCTCTTCCTGCTTGCGGAAACGCACCTGTGTGGAGATGTCGGGGCGCGACACCGCCAGGGTGCCCGATTCGCCGCAGCAGCGGTCCGCCTTGATGGTGGTTTCGCCCACCAGCGACTTGACGGTCTTCATCGGGTCCTGCAGCTTCATGGGCGTGTGGCAGGGGTCGTGATACATATAGCGCACGCCTTGCACGCCCTGCAGATGCAGGCCTTTTTCCAGCAGGAACTCGTGGATGTCGAGCAGGCGGCAGCCGGGGAAGATCTTGTCGAATTCATACCCGGCCAGCTGGTCGTAGCAGGTGCCGCAACTGACCACCACGGTCTTGATGTCCAGGTAGTTCAGCGTCGTGGCCATGCGGTGGAACAGCACGCGATTGTCGGTGATGATCTTTTCCGCCTTGTCGGTCAGGCCGTTGGCGCGCTGGGGATAGCCGCAACACAGGTACCCGGGCGGCAGCACGGTCTGCACGCCCACGTGCCACAGCATGGCCTGCGTGGCCAGGCCCACTTGCGAGAACAGGCGCTCGGACCCGCAGCCCGGGAAATAGAACACGGCCTCGCTGTCGGCCGAGGTTGCGGCCGGGTCGCGGATGATGGGCACGTAGTCCGGGTCCTCGATATCGAGCAGCTTGCGGGCCGTCTGCTTGGGCAGCCCGCCCGGCATCTTCTTGTTGATGAAGTGGATGACCTGTTCGCGCACCGGCGCCTTGCCCAGCGTGGCCGGCGGATGCGCCACCTGTTTGCGCGCCGGCGCCGCCAGCACGTCGTGCGCCAGGCGCTGCGCCTTGTAGCCGACTTCTATCATGGCCTTGCGCGTGGCCTTGATCACGCGCGGGTCCTTGGCATTCAGGAAGAACATGGACGCCGCCGTGCCGGGGTTGAACGATTTCTTGCCCATGTGCCGCAGCAAGGACCGCATTTCCATGGACACGTCGCCGAAATCTATATCGACCGGACAGGGGTTGTAGCACTTGTGGCATACCGTGCAGTGATCGGCCACGTCCTCGAATTCGGCCCAGTGCTGCAGGCTGACGCCGCGCCGGGTCTGCTCTTCGTACAGGAAGGCCTCGATCAGCAGCGACGTGGCCAGGATCTTGTTGCGCGGCGAATACAGCAGGTTGGCGCGCGGCACGTGCGTGGCGCAGACCGGCTTGCATTTGCCGCAGCGCAGACAGTCCTTGATGGCGTTCGAGATGGAACTGATCTCGCTGCGCTGCATGATCAGCGACTCATAGCCCAGCAGGTTGAAGCTGGGCGTCCAGGCCCGGCTCAGGTCGGCGCCCGGCATGAGTTTGCCGGCGTTGAAGTGCCCGCTGGGATCGATGCGGCGCTTGTAGTCCTGGAAGGGCTGCAGTTCCTGCGGGGTCAGGAACTCGTACTTGGTCAGGCCTATGCCGTGCTCGCCGGAGATCACGCCGTCCAGGTCGCGCGCGATCTGCATGATCCGCGCCACGGCCTGGTTGGCTTCGCGCAGCATCTCGTAGTCGTCGGAATTGACCGGGATATTAGTGTGCACGTTGCCGTCGCCGGCATGCATGTGCAGGGCCACGAACACGCGGCCTTTCAGGACCTGGTCGTGAATCGACTGGATTTCGGTCAATACCGCGGAACAATCCGTACCCGCGAAATAGCGTTCCATCAGCGCGCGCACTTCCGTCTTCCAGGAAACGCGCAGGGTGTGGTCCTGCAGCAGGTCGAACACGCGGGCGTCGGCCTGCGCGGCCAGCCTGTCGGCGATGGTGCCCAGGTGCGCCTCGACGCCCAGGCGCTGCAGCTCGGCCAGGTTCCCGGCCACGGGCGCGTCCAGATTGTTCAGCAGCCACGTCCAGCGCTCGCGTATGACCTGCAGGGTCTCGATGGCCATGCGCGTTCGATCGGCCAGGACCTCGTGGCGCGTATGCGCGGCGTCGTCGGCGTCTTCGGACTTGCCCACGGGCAGATCGCCCTCCAGGAACCGGGCCAGCTTATCGAGCAGGCGCAGTTTGTTGCGGGTGGAAAGTTCGATGTTGATGCGTTCTATGGCGTCGGTGTATTCGCCCATGCGCGCCAGTGGAATCACCACGTCCTCGTTGATCTTGAAGGCATTGGTGTGGCGCGCGATGGCGGCCGTGCGCGAGCGGTCCAGCCAGAATTTCTTGCGCGCCTCGGCGCTAACGGCCACGAACCCTTCGCCGTGGCGGCCGTTGGCGATGCGCACGACTTCGCTGGCGGCGGCGGCGACCGCATTGGCGTCGTCGCCCACGATATCGCCTATCAGCACCATCTTGGGCAATCCACCGCGCTTGCTCTTGGTGGCGTAGCCCACCGCGCGCAGATAGCGCTCGTCCAGGTGTTCCAGCCCGGCCAGGATCGCGCCCAGTTCGCGGCCCGGGCCGTCCAGGTAGTTCTTGACCTCGACGATGGACGGAATGGCGTCGCGCGCCTGGCCGAAGAATTCCATGCACACCGTGCGCGTATGGCCCGGCATGCGGTGCAGGATCCAGCGCGCGGACGTGATCAGCCCGTCGCAGCCTTCTTTCTGGACTCCGGGCAGGCCCGCCAGGAATTTGTCGGTGACGTCCTTGCCCAGGCCGACCTTGCGAAAGCTGGACCCGTCTATGACCAGGGTCTGGCTGCGCAGAAGGCGTTCCCCGGGCGCATGGGCGCCGTCGAACCAGGTCAGTTCGAAGCGCGCCTGGGCGACGTCGTGGATCTTGCCCCGGTTGTGTTCCAGCCGGGCCACTTCCAGCCAGTTGCCGTCGGCATCGACCATGCGCCACCAGGCCAGGTTGTCCAGCGCCGTGCCCCACAGCACCGCTTTCTTGCCGCCCGCGTTCATGGCCACGTTGCCGCCCACACAGGAGGCATCGGCCGATGTGGGATCGACGGCGAAGACGAAGCCCGCGGCCTCGGCGGCCTCGGCCACGCGCCGGGTCACCACGCCCGCGCCGGTCAGCACGGTGGCCACGGGTTCGTCCACGCCCGGCAGGGAGATGGCCTCGACCTGGCCCAGGCGATCGAGCTTTTCGGTGTTGATGACCACGGAACGCCAGGTCAGGGGTATGGCGCCGCCCGTGTATCCGGTGCCGCCCCCGCGCGGAATGATGGTCAGGTCCAGTTCGATGCAGGCGCGCACCAGCGCGGCCATTTCGCCCTCGTCATCGGGCGTGAGCACCACGAACGGGTATTCCACCCGCCAGTCGGTCGCGTCGGTGACGTGCGACACGCGCGACAGGCCGTCGAACTTGACGTTGTCCTTGGCGGTGATGCGCGCCAGCCTGTGCACCACTTTCTTGCGCAACTGGGCGGTCTGGTCGAATTCCCGGCCGAAGGCGTCCACCGCCCCGCGCGCGGCCTGCAGCAGGCGCGCCACCTGGGCGTCGCGCGCCGAACCGGCCTCGCGGCGCCGGTCGATCTCGGCCAGGCGATGGTTCAGGGCCTCGATCAGCAGGCGCCGCCGCTTGGGATTGTCCAGCAGGTCGTCCTGCAGGTACGGATTGCGCTGCACGACCCAGATGTCGCCCAGCACCTCGAAGAGCATGCGCGCGGAGCGGCCCGTGCGGCGTTCGCCGCGCAGTTCCGACAAGGCCTGCCAGGCGTCCTCGCCCAGCAGTCGACAGACGACTTCCCGGTCGGAAAAAGACGTGTAGTTGTAGGGAATTTCGCGCAGGCGCGCAGTCGAGGAAGCCGAATCGGAACGGGCGAGAAGATGACTGGCTAGTGGGGCATTCATAAAATACGAAAGAAGGGTAGGCCCTATAAAAATATAGTGTAGTCGAAAACACGGGCCGGCAAGCGCCGCCGAACGGGCCCGATCCGCCGTCCATGGCGCCTATATGCCCATATCCTATATATAGGGGAATATCCAGATCAGCGCCGAGGTCATGGCGACGTAGCGCAGGAATTTGCCTATGGCCATGTACAGCACGCTGGGCCAGAACGCGAAGCGCAGCCAGCCCGCCACCGCGCACAAGGGGTCGCCCACCACGGGCAGCCAGGACAACAGCAAGGTCATGGGCCCCAGGCGATCGGCCCAGTAATGCACATGGATGTGCCAGCGCCCGCCAAGATGGCGCGGCAGAATCTTCCCGCCATGTGCGGCCCTGGTCTGGACATGGCCGTCGGCCTGCGGCTGGGCGGTTTCGTGCTTGTGGCGCCAGTGCTCGTACGCTTTTTCGGCGGCCGAGCCCATGGCGAAGCTGATCATGCCGCCCAGGGTGTTGCCCACGGTGGCGACCACGACCGCGGGCCAGAACATGTGCGGCGCCGCCTTGACGAACGCGAACACCGCCGGCTCCGACCCCAGGGGCAGCAGGGTGGCCGAGACCAGGCTGACGGCGAAAATGGCGCTGAGCCCCACCTTGGGCAAGGCCAGGGTGACCAGCAACCACTGAATCGAAGAATGCAACCAGGCTTCCATACCGCGCAAGTGTAGCCCCGAAAGCCGTTGTTGCCCGCCAAGGCGCTGTGGTACCCTGTTTTGCCTACTTTATCCGCCCTTGCGCCGATTTTTTTCCCTGCCCCGATCATGCCCACCGATTATCTGAAACGCATACTGACCTCCAAGGTTTACGACGTTGCGGTCGAATCCCCATTGGAACTGGCCCCCCAGATATCGGCGCGAATCCACAACAAGGTCTTCCTGAAGCGGGAAGACACCCAGGCGGTGTTCAGCTTCAAGCTGCGCGGGGCATACAACAAGATGGCCAACCTGAGCGGCGCCGAGCTCAAGCGCGGCGTCATCGCCGCGTCGGCGGGCAACCACGCCCAGGGCGTCGCCCTGTCGGCGCAACGGCTGGGGTGCCGGGCGGTCATCGTCATGCCCGTGACCACGCCCAGCGTCAAGGTCGACGCGGTGCGCCGCTACGGCGGCGAAGTCGTCCTGGTGGGCGACAGTTTTTCCGACGCCCACGCCCATGCCAGGCGGCTGGAAAAGAAGGAAAAACTGACCTTCGTGCACCCCTTCGACGACCCCGACGTCATCGCCGGCCAGGGCACCGTGGGCATGGAGATCCTGCACCAGCACCCTGGGCCCATAGATGCCATCTTCGTCGCCATAGGCGGCGGCGGCCTGATATCGGGGATGGCCGCCTACATCAAGCAGTTGCGTCCCGAAATCAAGATCATCGGCGTCCAGACGCAGGATTCCTGCGCCATGATGCGCAGCATCAAGGCGGGCCGGCGCGTGCTGCTCAACGACGTGGGGCTGTTCTCGGACGGCACCGCCGTCAAGCAGGTGGGCGTGGAAACCTTCAGGCTTACCCGCCAGTACGTGGACGACTTCATCGCCATGGACACCGACGCCATCTGCGCCGGCATCAAGGATGTGTTCCAGGACACGCGCAGCGTGCTGGAACCGGCGGGCGCCCTGGCGCTGGCCGGCGCCAAGCAGTATGCCGCCCAGAACGGCTGGAAGAACAAGACCCTGGTCGTCGTTACGTGCGGCGCCAACATGAACTTCGACCGCCTGCGGTTCGTGGCCGAACGCGCCGACGTAGGCGAGGCCCGCGAAGCAGTGTTCGCCATTACCATCCCCGAAGAAAAAGGCAGCTTCCTGCGCCTGAGCGAAGCCATAGGCAAGCGCAGCGTGACCGAATTCAACTACCGCATCTCGGATTCCCGCCTGGCGCACCTGTTCGTGGGGCTGGCCATTTCCTCGCCCGCCGAGCCGGAGAAAATCGCCAATGCGTTTCGCAAGAAAGGGTTTTCCACGCTGGACCTGACCGCCAACGAAATGGCCAAGACGCATTTGCGCTATATGGTCGGGGGGCGTTCGGGCCTGGCCCAGCACGAGCAGCTTTTCCGCTTCGAATTCCCCGAACGCCCTGGCGCCCTGGCGAAATTCCTGAGCGCCATGAATCCCGAATGGAACATCAGCCTGTTCCATTATCGCAACCAGGGCGACGACTACGGCCGTACCCTGGTGGGCATACAGGTGCCGCCGGACGATAAAAAGAAGTTCAGGGAATTTCTGGATTCGCTGGGCTATCCGTACTGGAACGAAACGGAAAACCCGGCATACCGGCTATTCCTGTAGCCGCGGCCGCCCACGTTCCGCGCGAAAGGCCCTAGTCGGCTTCGCCGAAGCTGCACACCGTGTACAGCGGCAGGCCGGTGTCTTTCACGGCCCGGGAACCGCCCAGGTCGGGCAGGTCGATGATCGCCGCGGCCTCGACCACATTGGCGCCCAGGCGCTGCAACAGCTTGGCCGCCGCAACCATGGTCCCGCCCGTGGCGACCAGATCGTCGATCAGCAGCACCCGCTGGCCCGGCCGCACCGAATCGGTGTGCATCTCGACGGCGGCGTTGCCGTATTCCAGGGTGTATTCCTCGGCCAGCGTCTTGAACGGCAGCTTGCCTTTCTTGCGCACGGGCACGAAGCCCAGGTTCAGCTCGTAGGCCAGCACCGACCCCAGGATGAAGCCGCGCGCATCCACCCCCGCGACCAGATCCAGGCGCTGGCGCATGTACCGATACACGAATATGTCGATAAGCACCCTGAATACGCGCGGGTCTTGAAGGACCGGAGTGATGTCGCGAAACGTGATGCCCGGCTTCGGCCAGTCGGGGACGCTACGAATCGTGGTGCGAACGTATTCGGCAGGATCAATATGCATTCGGATAGCCAGAGAGCAGAATGGCCGGACGGCGCCCGCCCGGGGCCGGAAACAGGAACCGCGGGGCCGGCACCCCTTGCAGCCGCCATTTTACACAGCTTGGCCGGCCTCTTGTAAAACCCCTCGCCGAAGATGGAACACCCGGTGGAAGACGCCCGGGGGAAAGTCCGCGTGCGTCGCCAGTATCACCGTACGCTCGCCCGCCACCCGGGCCAGATCCCTGAAAAACCCGGTTTTCGTCTCTTCGTCCAGCCCGGCCGTGGGCTCGTCCAGCACCCAGACCCGGGCCGGGGCAAGCAGGGTCCGGGCCAGGCACAGGCGCCGGGCCTGGCCCACCGACAGGCTGCCGCCCGATTCGCCCACCCAGGTGTCCAGGCCGTCGGGCAGGCCGCGCACGAACCGCGCCAGGCGCGCCTGTTCCAGCGCCTGCCACAGCCTGTCGTCCGACGCCTGCGCGTCGCCGATCAGCAGATTGGCGCGCACGCTGCCCAGGAACACGGGGGAAAACTGCGACAGCAACGCCACGCGCGCATGCAACTGGTCCAGATTCGCGCGGACAAGATCGACCCCGCCGAACGAGACGCTTCCCTGTACGGGATCGACCACGCGCAGCAAGAGCGACAACAGCGTGGACTTGCCCTGCCCGCTGGCCCCCAGGATGGCCACGCGCTCGCCCTGGGCGATGCGCAGGTCGACCCGGTCCAGCACCAGGGGCCCGGCGGCGCCGTAGCGATAGCTTGCGCCGTCCAGCGCCAGGGTTCCCGACAAGGGAAGATCGCAGGCGAGCGCGGCCTGGACTATGGCGGGCCGCGCCGCGAACACGGCGTGTACGCGTCTGGCCCCCTCGGCGGTCGCGCCCATGCGCGAGGCCCCGCGCATCAAAGGCCCCAGCACCTCGAACAGGCCCACGCCGCCCAGCAGCATGCCCACCCACACCGGCCCCGTCATCGCGCCGGCGCGCAGGGCCAGCAAGCCCAGCCACAACAGCGCCAGCACGCATGCCCCGATCACGATCTGCTGCGCGAACTGCCCGCGCGCGGCGATGGCCGCCACCCGGTCGCGCGCCTTCGACAGGCGCAGCGCGGCCTGGTGGAACTGGGCGGCGATGCGCTCCTGCGCGCCGAACGCGGCGATATCCGCATGTCCGGCCACGGCGTCGTGGATCAGCGCGCGCGTCTCGGACGCGCTGGCCTGCGCCTGGGCGCCGGGGCGCCGGGAGGCGCGCGCCAGGCAATACGGCACCACGGCTATGCCCACCAGCAGGGCGGCGAGCACCGCGCCCGCCAGCAAAGGCGCGTACACCCCCAGCACCAGACCGAACGCCAGGCCGATGGTCAGCGCCGTCAGCACCGGGGCGACGATCAGCAGGAACATCGTGTCCAGGGCATCGATGTCGCCGATCAGGCGCGCGACCAGGTCGCCATCCCGATAGCCGGCAAGCTGCACCGGGCTCAAGGCCATGATGCGGGCAAAAACGGCGGTCCGGATATCGGCCAGCAGTTCCAGGGTCGCGGCGTGGCCGACGACCCGCTCGGCATAGCGCGACCCTATGCGCAGGAACGACAGCCCCCGCACCAGCGCCGAAGGCGCGAACAGGTCGAACGCCATCGAGGCGCCGGCCAGGAAAGCCCCCGTCAGGAACCATCCGGCCACCGAGAACAACCCGATCCCGGCCAGCATCGTGACGACGGCCAGGGCGACCGCGCCGGCCAGATGGCGGCGATGCCGCGACAACCAGGGCAGCAGCAATCTAAGCGCGTTCAACGATGCCCCCTTGCCCATCGATGACCAGGGTGCGGTCCATACGCGCCGCGACGCCGGCATCGTGCGTGACGACGACCAGCGCGCGCCCGGCGCTGAAGCGCAGCAGCGACTGCACCACCCTGTCCCGGGTCGCCGCATCCAGATGTTCGGTGGGCTCGTCAAGCAAAACAAGCCTGGGGTCCAGCAGGAACAGTCGCGCCAGGGCCAGGCGATGCAATTGCCCTCCCGACAAGCCATAGCCTCCCATGCCAAGGCGCGTCGCCATGCCTTCGGGGGAGGCCGCGACGAAATCATCGGCGCAGGCCTGTTGCAGCGCCCGCCTTAAATCGTGGTCGCAAGCATCCGGATCGGCGATGCGCAGATTCTCGGCGATCGATCCCGACAGGAAAAAGGGCCGCTGGCCGATCATGGCCACGTCGCCGCCCAGATCGGGAGGCGCGCCGGGGAAAACGGCCTTGCCCAGAACCTGGATCCGGCCCGACGCAAGCGGACGCAGGCCCGCCACGGCCTCGAGCAGCGTGGTCTTGCCCGCGCCGCTGGCGCCCATGACCGCAACATGTTCGTGGCGGCCGATGTCCAGCGAGACGTCGCGCACCAGGATCCGGCCGCGATCGGCCGCGCGAATCGTCAGGCCGCGCAACGCCACCGCGCCCCCGGCATCGGGCCCATCGCCTTGCGGCGCCGGCGCCCGGGACGTGCCGGCCGCGCTGTCGGGAAAGCACAGCGCCGTGCCGCGTCCAGCGGCGGGATCGCGCCGGGGCAGTCCATCGAACAGCGCGGCGATCTGCTCCACGGCGGCGCGCGCCGCGGCGCGGTCGTGATAGTTCGCGGCGAACTGGCGCAAGGGGTTGTATACCTCGGGCGCCATGAACAGGGCGAAAAGCCCCAGCGGCAGAGTCAGCGCCGAAGCGCGCAGGTGCAGATAGCCCAGGTAGCTCAGGCCGACATACAGGGCCACGGCGGCCACGCCCAGCGCGGCAAAGAACTCCAGGACCGCCGAAGACAGGAAGGCGATGCGCAGAACCGCCATGTTGCGCCGGCTCAGGTCGTCGCTGGCGGCGCGCACGGCATCGACTTCGCTTTTTTCACGGCCGAACAGCTTCAGCGTGAACGCGCCGCGCAACCGGTCGGCGAAGAACCCCGACAGCCGGGTCAATTCCCGCTGGTGGCGGCGGCTTGCCGCCTCGGCGCCCCAGCCGACCAGCGCCATGAACACGGGAATCAGCGGCGCGCTAAGCAGCAGGATCAGCGCGGCCACCCAGTCCAGGGGCAGCAGCACCGCGCCAAAAGCCAGCGGCAGGAACGCCGCGGCGATGGCCGACGGCACGTAGCGCGTGAAAAATCCGTCCACGAGCTCGACCTGGTCGACGATGGAGCCGGCCAATTCGCCCGAGACGCGGGTCCGGGTCCATGACGGGCCCTGATCCAGCAGACGTTCGAACAGGGCCTGGCGCAGCCGCAGCTTGATGGTTTCGCCACCCCGGCTGGCGGCGCGCTCGCCCGACCAGGCCAGCGCCGCCCGCGCCAGGATCAGGCCGACCACGCCGGCGATATACGGCGCGGCGTCGGCCACAGGCATGGCCGAGACGATCGCGCCGCCCAGCATTCGCGCCAGCAGCCAGACCTGCGCCACCAGCAGCGCGCCCGCCAGGATGGGCGCGGCGATGGCCCACCCGAACTGCGGCCGCGCGCACGACAACAGCGATGGCAGCCAGCGCGATTGCGCGCGCGTCAGCGCCGTGGACGAGAACCGCGAACCCCTGTCGCTATCGGCCACGGGCCACCCATGCCGTCAAGGCGCCGGCGCGGCGCGGCCTCACACCGTGGAACATGGCCGGTCAGCCGTCCTTGAACATGGTGGGATTGCGATGGTTGTGCGACTCGCCCTCGCGCAGCTCGAACCACATCGCGTTCAGGATGGAAAACGCGCAGGCCAGGCCCAGTCCGAGTATCCAGGAAAAATACCACATAGCGTCACCTCGTCATGTATTGAGCGGTTCAGTACGCATGGCCGCCGCCCACGGATTGTTCCGTCACCTTGCCCCGCATGACCCGGTACACCCATGCCGTGTACACGATCACAATGGGCAGCAGCACGCCGGTGGCCAACAGCATGATCCACAGCGACACATAGCTGGAGGACGCGTCCCACACCGTAAGACTGGCATTGGGGTCCATGGAGGACGGCAGCAGGAACGGGAACAGGGCGAAGCCGAAGGTCAGGACGATGCCGGCCACGCTGGCCGACGACGCCAGGAACGCCGGCGCGCCGGTGCGCAGGCCGATCAGCGCGGCGGCCAGCAGCGCCCCCGCCACGCCCAGCACCGGCCCGATCCACATGGCCGGCCAGCGGGCATAATTCGCCATCCAACCGCCCAGGGTCAGCGCCACCGTCTTGTCCAGGGGGTTGGATTCCTGCCCGGTATGCAGGGCGCCGGTCACCGAGAACCCGTCGATGCCGTGGGCCACCCAGAAGCCCGCCAGCACGAACAGCGCCACGGTGACGAGGGCGAATATCCGCCCCGTCACGCGGGCCCGGGCCGCCACCGCATCCTGGGTTTTCCAGGACAGCAGCGCCGAACCGTGCATGGCCAGCATGCATACGCTGATGACGCCGCACAGCACCGGAAACGGCTGGAACAGGCCGAAGAACGTGCCCTGGTACAAAGGCCGCATGGTATCGGGCTGGAAGACGAACGGCACGCCGGTGATGGTGTTGCCCACGGCCACGCCGAACACCAGCGCGGCCACCAGCCCGCACAGGCACAGCAAGGCATCCCAGGTGCTGCGCCAGCGCGCGTCCGGCAGCTTGCTGCGGTACTTGAAGCAGATGGGGCGAAGGATGAGCGTGATCAGCAACAGCATCATCGCCAGGTAGAACCCGGAGAACGCCATCGCGTACAGCAGGGGCCAGGCGGCGAACACGACGCCGCCGCCGACGATCAGCCACACCTGGTTGCCTTCCCATACGGGGCCGACCACGTTGAACACGATGCGCCGCTCTATGTCTTTGCGCGACACCAGGGGCAGGATCGTGGCCACGCCCAGGTCGAAGCCGTCCATGACGGCGAACGCCACCAGCAGAAAGCCCAGCACCGCCCACCAGATGACCCGCAGGGTCGCATAGTCCAAAGGAATAAGCTGTTCCATGATTTTCCCCCTAAGCGGCCGTCTGCGGCGCAGCGATCCCGTTCATCGGCAATTCCGCGGGCGCGGTGCCCGCGTCCGGCTCGTCGGGGCCGGCCTTGATGGCGCGCAGCATGACCTTGGCGCCCACGATGGCCAGGCCGGTGTAGAGCACCAGGAAGATGCTCAGGCTGATGACCAGGTCGGCCACCGTCAGCCCCGACGCCGCGTAGTACGTGGGCAGCACGCCTTCGATCACCCAGGGCTGGCGGCCGAATTCCGCCACGAACCACCCCGACTCGATCGCCAGCCACGGCAGCGGCAGGCTCCATAGCGCTATGCGCAGAAAGCGCGGATAGCGTCGCAGGCGCCCGGTCGAGGCCAGCCAGAATGCGACGGCGAAGAACAGGATGAAATAAAAGCCCAGGCCCACCATGACCCGGAAAGTCCAGTACAACGGCGCCACCTGGGGCACGGTGCTTTGCGCGGCCTTGTCTATGTCGGCGGGCGTGGCCTTGCCGATATCGGGCGTGAACCGCTTCAGCAGCAGCGCGTAGCCCAGATCGCGCCAGCGCGCGTCGAAGTCCTTCCTGGCCGCCTTGTCCTGGGGGTTGGCCCGCACTTTCTGCAAGTCCTCGTAGGCCAGAATGCCGTTCTTGACCCGCACCCTGGCGCGCTTGACCAGTTCATCTATGCCCAGCAGGGGCGTGGTCAGCGAGCGCGTGCCGATAATGCCCATGACATACGGGATCTCGATGGAGAAGTGATTGACCTCGTGCTTCTGGTCGGGGATCGCGAACAGGTTGAAGCTGGCCGGCGCGGGCTCGGTCTTCCACATGGCCTCCATGGCGGCGATCTTCATTTTCTGGTGTTCCGTCGTCAGGTAGCCGCTTTCGTCGCCCAGCACCACCACCGACAGCGCCGCGGCCAGGCCGAAGCTGGCCGCCACCACCATGGAGCGCTTGGCAAACTCGACGTGCCGTTTGCGCAGCAGATACCAGGCGCTGACGCCCATGATGAAGATCGCCCCCATCACGTAGCCCGCGCTGACCGTATGCACGAACTTGGCCTGGGCGACCGGGTTGAAGATGACGGCGCCGAAATCCTTCATTTCCATGCGCATGGTCAGGGGGTTGAACACCGCCCCCACCGGATTCTGCATCCAGCCGTTGGCGATCAGGATCCACAAGGCCGACAAGTTGGTGCCCAGGGCCACCAGCCAGGTCACCACCAGGTGGCCCACTTTCGATAATCTGTCCCAGCCGAAGAAGAACAGGCCGACGAAGGTGGCCTCGAGAAAGAACGCCATCAGCCCTTCGATGGCCAGCGGGGCGCCGAAGATATCGCCCACGTAGTGGCTGTAGTAGGCCCAGTTCATGCCGAACTGGAACTCCATGACGATGCCCGTGGCCACCCCCAGCGCGAAATTGATGCCGAACAGGCCGCCCCAGAACACCGTCATGCGGCGCCAGATGTCGCGCCCGCTCATGACGTAGACGCTTTCCATGATGGCCAGCAGGAAAGACAGGCCCAGCGTCAATGGAACGAACAGGAAGTGGTACATGACCGTCGCGGCGAACTGGAACCGCGAAAGATCTACAACATCGAAATTGAACATTTTGTGCTCCCGCGCCGCGCGTCGATTATTTACGCAACTTTCCAGCCAGCCCCAGAACCTTCTGCACCTTCGTGCCCATGCGCATCAGGCCCTTCAAGGTGTCGGGGGGCAAACGATGGACCTCGTCGAACCAGGCGGTGCTCAGCTCTATCAGTTCGAGCATCTCGGTGATGCGTTGCTGCCCATAGATTTCGTCTTCGGTGGTGGGCTCTTCCAGCAGCGCGCTGCGCAGCAGCGTCAGGGTGGGGTCGATTTCGCGCTTGCGCTTTTCCTCGACCAGGACCCGGAAGATTTCCCACACGTCGTCGGGGGCCTCGAAATATTCGCGGCGGTCGCCGATCTGATGGACCATGCGCACCAGCCGCCACGACTCCAGTTCCCGGATCCCCATGCTGACATTGGAGCGCGAGAACCCCAGTGTTTCGGCGATCTCGTCGGCATGCAGGGGCTGCGGAGACAGGAACACCAGGGCGTATATCTGGCCGACCGTGCGGTTGACCCCCCAGCGCCCCCCCATTTCCCCGAAATGCAGAACGAAACGTTCCGCCTGCGGACCAAGCACCATGATTTTTTCAGCCTTTACGATATTTACTTTAATTTCAGTAATTACTGAAATAACGATAATTACAGAATATATCCAATCGGCCCGCGCTTGGCAAGGGAAAAGACGCCGCCGCGGCCCGAATCCGGCAACACGCGCGCCTTGTGCGATTAAAATCGTGTCATGGAACACACAGATCACCCGCCGCAAGCCGCCGCGATCGAATCGGCGCACCGCACTTTCCGCAGCGAAATCGCCGCCCTGCAGGCGCTGGACGCGCGCCTGGACGAATCCTTCGACCGCGCGGTCGCCATGGTGCTGGACTGCCCGGGACGCGTCGTGGCCACCGGCATCGGCAAGTCGGGCCATATCGCCAGGAAGCTGGCCGCCACGCTGGCCTCGACCGGCACGCCCGCGTTCTTCATGCACGGCGCCGAGGCCATACACGGCGACCTGGGCATGCTGACCGGCCAGGACATCCTGCTGGCCATTTCCTATTCGGGCGCCGGGCAAGAGATCCTGACCATCGTGCCTCTGGTCAAGCGGCTGGGCGCGCGGCTGATCGCCATTACCGGCAACCCGGGCTCCGAACTGGCCCAGAACGCCGACGTGCATCTGAACGCCCACGTCGACCAGGAAGCCTGCCCCCTGAACCTGGCGCCCACCGCCAGCACGACGGCGGCCATGGTGCTGGGCGACGCCATCGCCGTCGCGTGCCTGGAGGCCCGCGGCTTCGACTCGGACGACTTCGCCCGGTCCCATCCCGGCGGCGCCCTGGGGCGACGGCTGCTGACCCGTGTGCGCGACATCATGCGCAGCGGCCCCGCCCTGCCCCTGGTCCGGGCCGACACGCCCGTCACCGACGCCCTGCGGGAGATGTCCGGCAAGAACATGGGCATGACCATCGCCGTGGACGAGGACAACCGGCCCATGGGCATCTTCACCGACGGCGACCTGCGGCGGCTGATCTCGCGCCACGGCGACATCCGTCCGCTGACCGTGGCCGACGGCATGAGCCGCACCCCCCGGACGATATCCCCCACGGCGCTGGCGGTCGAGGCCGCCGCCATCATGGACACCGGCCGGCTCAACCAGATGCTCGTGGTCGACGATACCGGGCTATTATTAGGGGCTCTACACATGCACGATCTGCTTGCCGCAAAGGTGATCTGAAATGGACACGCCCAGAATCGCCCATCCCGCCGAAGCCATGGTCCTGGCGAAAATCGCCCCGGCCGTGCTGGAGCGCCTGCGCGCCGTGCGCCTGATGGCCTTCGACGTGGACGGCGTGCTTACCGACGGCAGCCTGTGGTATGGCGAGAACGGCGAAATGCTCAAACGCTTCAACGCCCTGGACGGACACGGCCTGCAACTGCTGGGCGAAAGCGGCATCATGGTGGCCCTGGTCACCGGCCGGCAGGGGCCCATCATTTCGCGCCGCGCCGCCGACCTGGGCATCTCCATCGTGATCCAGGGCGTGCGCGACAAGGCCGGCACCCTGGACGCGCTGACGCGCGAACACGGCTATACCCCGGACCAGGTCGGCTACATGGGCGACGACATCATCGACCTGCCGGCGCTGCAGCGGGCGGGCTTCGCCGCCAGCGTCCCCAACGCGCCCTCGTACGTGGCCCAAAGCGCGCACTGGGTGTCCGCCCGGCCGGGCGGCGACGGCGCCGTGCGCGAATGCTGCGACCTGATCCTGGCCTCGCAGGGCCGGCTTGGGGCATTCCTGTCGTCCAATCCTCCCGTGCTGGGCGGCATCAAGCAATAACCCATGAAAGAACGCGCCCCCACTTTCGTAGCCGTAGCGCTGCTGCTGATACTGGTTTGCGGAACGTGGTGGGCGGCCAACTATGCGCAGAAGTCGATTCCCATCGACCCGCCGCGGCGGGTCACCCACGACCCCAATTCCTGGGCCCGGGATTTCGTCATGGTGCGCACCGACGACCAGGGCATCGCCATCAACCGCATCGAAGGGAAATTCCTGCAGCACTATCCCGACGACGATTCCTACAAGATCACGACGGCCACCGCCATAAGCCAGCAGCCCAACACCCCGGTCACCGTGGGCACGTCTCGCACCGCGGTCATGGACCAGAACGGTTCGCGGGTTATCATGCAGGGCGATGCGCACATACACCGCCCCGGCGACAAGGACCACAACCCGCTGGACGTCACCAGCCAGGAACTGACGCTGCTGCCCGACCAGGACATCGTCTATACCAACCTGCCCGCCCTGGTCGTCAATGGCGACTCGACCATGCACGGCACCGGCATGCGCTACAACAACAAAACCAGCATATTGCAGGTGTTCTCGGCCAGCGACGTGAAAATCTCGGGCAAGGACGTCGAAAAGAAACAGGCGGCGAAAGCCGACAAATCCTCGCAACCCGATAAGAAAACAGTCACCCAACCATGAATTTCCGGCACTTTTTCCGCTTTCCTCCATGGCTGGCCGCCATCGCGCTGGCGATGGGGGTACAAGGCCATGCGCTGGCCGCGGCCCAGACCCCGGCGGCTCCGGCCTCCGCCCAGGCGCAGCCGGCCGCGAAACCGGCCGCCGAGCCGGAAAACGGCGGCGCGCCAAAGGTCAAGGACAAGAACGCGAAACCGGCGCAAGAGCCCGACACCATCATTCTGTCGGACACGCTGCACTACAACGATGCACAGAAAACCAGTGTGTTCACCGGCAATGTCGTCATGACGCGCGGTCTGATGACATTGCGCTCGGACAAGCTCGTGGTGCACCAGGACGCCGACGGCAACCAGTACGGAACCGCGACGGTCAAGCCGGGCAAGCTGGTCTTCATACGACAGGAAAAGCCCGAGGACTTCGAAGTCATCGAAGCCAGGGGCCTGCGCGCCGAATACAACGGCAAGACCGACGAGGTCGAAATGATCGGCCAGGCCATCGTCACCCGCTTCATCTGCGGCAAGGCCTTCGACAAGATCAGCGGCGAACGCGTCAAATACAACCAGAAGACCAATGTCTACGAGGCCTACAGCGGCCCCGATTCCGCCACCAAGGGCGGACGGGTCCGGTCCATCGCCCAGCCCCGGGCGAAGACCGACGCCGCCGAGGCCGAATGCCGGAAGAAGGCAGGCAAAGGCTAAACTTCGCGGGCCCAGCGCCGCCAACCAGGAACCGCTTCATCGATTTATGCAAGATACCGCCACCACGAAACCAGGCCGCGCACCCAGCGCCGCGCACGGCAGCCTGTGCGCCACGGGATTGCGCAAGACATACGGCAAGCGCACGGTCGTCCAGGACGTTTCCCTGTCGGTCGAAAGCGGCGAAGTCGTCGGCCTGCTGGGCCCCAATGGCGCGGGCAAGACCACCAGCTTCTACATGATCGTGGGCATCATTCCCACCGACGCGGGCCGCATAGAAATCGACGACGTCTCGATCACCAGCATGCCCATGCACAAGCGGGCCCGGCTGGGCCTGTCGTACCTGCCGCAAGACGCTTCAGTGTTTCGCCGCCTCACGGTAGAGGAAAACATCCGCGCCGTGCTGGAGCTGCAGGTCGACGACGACGACAAGCCGCTGTCGTCCGCGCAAATCGGCACCCACCTGGAATCGCTGATCGACGAACTGCAGATCGGCCACATTCGCCGCAATACCGCGATTTCCCTGTCCGGGGGCGAACGCAGGCGCGTCGAAATCGCCCGCGCGCTGGCCACCCATCCCCGCTTCATCCTTCTGGACGAACCCTTCGCCGGGGTCGACCCCATCGCGGTCATTGAAATACAGCGCATCGTGCACTTCCTGAAAAGCCGCAACATCGGCGTGCTGATCACCGACCACAATGTGCGCGAAACCCTGGGCATCTGCGACCGCGCCTACATCATCAGCGAAGGCAAAGTGCTGACCAACGGCCACCCCAGGGAAATCATCGACGACGACGCCGTGCGCAAGGTCTATCTGGGCAAAAACTTCAAAATGTAAAACCCCGGCCGGCGCGCACTGGGACGAGGTCATTATGGACACGCCGGGCACTTGATTTACTTTGCACAACAGATACACTGAACCCATCCACGACACTTACCAGGAGGACTTCCATTATCTGAAATCGCGCACGGCGCGCACCCACGTTGTCTTTAATAGGAGAGCAACAACATGAACCTGAGCATTAGTGGTCGACATCTCGACGTAACACCCGCCATTCACGAATACGTGCTGAGCAAAATGGCCAAAGTCGCCCGACACTTTGATAACGTGATTGACACCCAGGTCATGCTCTCGGTAGAGCACTTGAAACACACCGCCGAAATCACCATGCGGCTGCGCGGCAAGGACATTCACTGCGAAGCCACCGACGAAAACCTGTATTCGGCCATAGACTTGCTGGCGGACAAGATCGATCGCCAGGTCATAAAGTACAAAGACAAGGTACAGAACCACGCCCACGAACCCGCCAAACGACAGGAAGCAGCCGTCGAATAGCGGAACTCCAAGTCAGCGAAACCTTTGCGCGGCCATCCGGCGGCGCAAGATTCAACCACTTGCACGGCCTCAATTCTTATCGGAATTGAGGCCTTAGCGTTATCGGCAGGTACACTTTGCGCCGTATTTCCTATAATGCCAGCTATGAACCTGATGTCTCGAATCCTGCCTCTTGAGAACGTGGTGCTCGATCTGGCGGCAACCAGCAAAAAGCGCGCTTTCGAGCAGGCCGGGCTGCTGTTCGAAAACCACCACGGCATCGCCAGGACGGCCGTGTTCCACAGCCTGATCGCGCGCGAACGCCTTGGCTCGACGGCGCTGGGGCATCACATCGCCTTGCCGCACGGCCGCCTGAAAAACCTGAAAGAACCCTGTGCCGCGTTCATCCGCCTGGCCGACCCCGTGCGTTTCGACGCCAGCGACGGACGCATGGCCAGCCTTCTGTTTTTCCTGCTGGTGCCCGAAACGGCCACCCAGACGCACCTGGACATGCTGGCCGAAATCGCCCGGCTCACGTCCGACCCCGCCTTGCGCCAGACCCTGTCGACGGAAGCCGATCCCGTCGTCATCCACCGCCTGCTCACCACCACGACCACCGCCACGGCCGACGAACCGGATTAGATCAGCCCATGCTTACCATCCAAGAGCTCGTCAGCGACAACGCCGACAAAATTTCCCTGACATGGATAGCCGGGGCCGGCGCCGCGCACCGCCTGATCCCGGACACCGGCATGGCATCGGCCGACCTGGTGGGCCACCTGAACCTCATCCACCCCGCGCGCATCCAGGTATTCGGCAAGGCAGAGCTCTCGTACTACACGCGCTTCGAACCCAAGCGCCGCATTCATCACCTGGAAGATCTGGTCACCGGCGGGGTTCCCGCCATCCTGATCGCCGAAAACCTCAAGGCGCCCGACGATCTGCAGGAATTCTGCAACCTGCAGCAGGTGCCGCTGCTGGCCACGGCCATAGACGCGGCCCAGCTTATCGACCTGCTGCGCATCTACCTGGGCAAGCGCCTGGCGCCCAAGACCACCGTGCACGGCGTGTTCATGGACGTGCTGGGGGTGGGCGTGCTGATCACGGGCGATTCGGGCCTGGGCAAAAGCGAACTCGCGCTGGAACTGATTTCGCGCGGGCACGGCCTGGTGGCCGACGATGCCGTCGAACTCTCGCGCAGCGCGCCCAACGTCATCGAGGGGCAATGCCCCGCCCTGCTGCAGAACCTGCTTGAAGTGCGCGGCCTGGGCCTGCTGGATATCCGCACCATCTTCGGCGAGACCTCGGTACGCCGGAAAATGAAGCTCAAGCTGGTGGTGCAACTGGTTCGCTCCAACGCCGACACCTTCGAGCGCCTGCCCGAACGGGACCAGACCCAGGACATCCTGGGCATTCCCGTGAAGCGGGTCATGCTGCAAGTGGCCGCGGGCCGCAACCTGGCCGTGCTCGTCGAGGCGGCGGTGCGCAACACCATTCTTACCCTGCGCGGCATAGACACCATGGGCGAATTCATAGAACGCCAGGCGCTGGCCATCATGAAGAACAGCCGGCAGGACTGAACCGACATCGACCGCCATGCTTAGAATCGTACTCATCACAGGCATTTCGGGCTCGGGCAAATCCGTGGCGCTGCGCTTTCTGGAAGACGCGGGCTACACCTGCGTCGACAACCTGCCGGTGCGATTCCTGCACGAATTCATCGCCAGCACCCGCGAAGACGAACTGGAACGGGTCGCCATCGCCATAGACGTGCGCTCGCCGGGCGAACTGGCCGAACTGCCCGACGTGATCACCAGCCTGCGGGCGCAGGGCACCGTGTTCAAAGTCATCTTCCTGGATGCCAGCGACCACACCCTGCTGCAGCGCTATTCCGAATCGCGCCGACGCCATCCCCTGACCGACAGGCTGCAGCAAGGCGGCAAGACGCCATCGCTGCAGGAATGCATAGACACGGAACGCGACCTGCTGGCGCCCATGCGCAACCAGGAACACGTCATCGACACCTCGGACCTGACCCCGGGCCAGCTGCGCGCCTGGATGCGCGACCTGATCCAGGCGGACCGGGCGCCGGTCGTGCTGACCTTCGAATCGTTCGCCTACAAGCGGGGGGTGCCGGGCGACGCCGACCTGGTGTTCGATGTGCGCTGCCTGCCCAACCCGCACTACGACCGTACGCTGCGCCCCCTGACCGGGCGCGACGAGCCCGTCGCCCAATGGCTGCGCCAGTTCGGCAGCGTCGAAACCATGATAGACGACATAGCCGGTTTCATACGCCGCTGGCTGCCCCTGTACATGCAGGACACCCGCAACTACCTGACCATCGCCATAGGCTGCACAGGGGGACAGCACAGATCGGTCTACGTGGTGGAGCAACTGGCCAAGCGCTTCGCCGACCATTCCCCGCTGCTGATACGCCACCGCAACCAGCTATTCACCACCCCCGCCCCATGACGCGCCTGCGCCCCCTTGCCACCGCCCCGGTCTTTCTTGCCCTGGCCATTCTTGCGGGGTGTTCGACCACCGGTGGCCGCCATGCCTCGGGGGGCTATTACAAAGACGACGGTCCGGGGGCGAACCCCCCGGCCGACGTGGCCTCGACTCCCGACGCCGTCCCGCGCATCGAAACCTATCGCACCAGCACCAGCAAGCCGTACCTGGTGTTCGGCAAGCGCTACGTACCCGTCGCGCCCAACCAGCCGTTCCGGCAGGAAGGCATCGCGTCATGGTACGGCCGCAAGTTCAACGGCCAGAAAACGGCCAGCGGCGAACCCTACGACATGTACGCCATGACGGCGGCGCACCCCACGCTGCCCATTCCCAGCTACGCCCGGGTAACCCGGGTTTCCACGGGGAAATCGGTCATCGTGCGCATCAACGACCGCGGGCCGTTCCACAGCAAGCGCATCATAGACCTGTCGTATGCGGCCGCCGCCAAGCTGGGACTGATCCGCGACGGCAGCGGCAAGGTCATCGTCCAGGCCATCACCAACGACGACATCCGCAAGGGCGACTACGAATTCGCCGGCAAGACGGCGCCCGACGGCCATGCCCCCAGTTCGAAACCGGAGCCGGTTCCCGCGCCCGTGCAAACGGCGTACGCGCCGCAAGACGAGCCCACGGCATCGTCCGCAGAGCAGATCTACCTGCAGTTCGGCGCCTTTAGCGCCAGGCAGAACGCCCAGCACCTGGCCAGCGAACTGAACCAGCAAATCGGGCACATAGAAAGCCGGCCGGCCCAAATCGACCCCGGCGCCAAGCTGTACCGGGTGCGAATCGGCCCATACCCAAGCCGCGCGGCCGCCGTGAACGCCTCGTTGCGCATACGCCAGGCCACGGGCACCGCCTCGACGATCGCCGTGCGTTAGGCGCGGGGCCGCCTCTGCAAACCGCGCCCGCGCCGCGGCGTCAATCCGGCGCCTTGCGCCGAAGTGCCAGCTGGTACAGCGTGTCGCGCGGCAGCCCCGTCGCTTTCGCGGCGATGCGGGCGGCGTCGCGCACGCTCACGGCCTCCAGCAGGGCATCGAGCAGGCGATCGACCGATTCGTCGGCGGCGTCCGCATCCGCGCCAAGCGGCACGGGAGCCTGGTGCACGACCAGGACGAACTCGCCCTGGCCGCGATGGGCATCCCCGGACAGCCAGTCCAGCGCCTCGCCCACGGCCAGCGTGGCCACTTCCTCGTAGCGCTTGGTCAGTTCCCGGGCGATCGTCAGGGTGCGGTCCGGCCCGCACGCCTGCTCCAGGTCTTTCAGCGCCGCCCGCAGGCGATGCGGCGATTCGAACATGACGACGGGGGCCGGCACCGCGCACCATTGCCGCAGCCATTTCTGCCGGGGTCCGGATCGCGCCGGCATGAAGCCGGCGAAGACGAAGGCGGGATTCTCGTCGGACGTGGCGCCGCACGCCATCAGTGCGGCAATGACCGCGCTTGGGCCGGGAATGGCCTGCACGCCAAAGCCGGCGGCGCGCACGGCGCGCACGATGCGCGCCCCCGGATCGCTGACGCCCGGGGCGCCGGCATCCGAGATCAAGGCGACGCGTTCGCCCTGGCGCAGACGCTGCAGAATGGTTTCGGCCGCGCCGGCCTCGTTATGGCGATGCGCGGCGATAAGCGGCGTAGCCACGCCCCAGGCATCCAGAAGGGCGCGGCTGGTGCGGGTGTCTTCGGCGGCGATCACATCGCAGCGCGCCAGGGCCTGCCAGGCGCGCAGGCCCAGGTCGCCAAGATTGCCTATGGGCGTGGCCACCACGTACAGCGTGGCCGGCGGCCAGATCTGGCGGCCCACCCGCTCGGCGAGACGATTCCATGACGCCTGGGAATCCACAAACCCGGTTATTTCATCCATACTGATGCCACCCATTAACTGTAAAAGCGTCGACCCATGCCCGACGGTGAACAGCGCATCTACGAACTGGCCCGGGCCGCGCAAAAAAAGGCGGCGCTCGCGCGTCGGCGGCGCCCGGCGCAAGCACGCCGCGGCGGCCCCGCCAGCGCCGGGCAATCGCCCAGGCAGCGGCTGGGCCAACTGGCCGAGGAACAGGCCCGGCGGCACCTGGAGGCCGCCGGAGCAATCTTCCTGTGCCGGAACCTGCGCTGCAAAAGCGGCGAAATCGACCTGGTGTTCCTGGATCGGGGCACGCTGGCGTTCGTTGAAGTGCGCCGGCGCGGCACCGACCGCTACGGCGGCGCAGCAGCCAGTGTAAACCGCCCGAAGCAGCAGCGATTGATCCGGGCGGCACGGTATTTCCTGCCCGCCATCGTACGGCGCCACTGCCGGGGCCGCACGCCGCCATGCCGCTTCGACGTGGTCACGCTGGACGCGCGGGGACTGGCCTGGCACAAGCACGCCTTCGCCCAGGACTGAACCGGCGCTCGACGCGCGCCGTGCCGGGCTCCGCGCCCCGTGCGCGCGTTACGTCCGCTGACATTCCCCTGCCGGGACATGAGATAATATCGGCCATGGACATGACATCTTACATGGCCTCGCATTTCGACGACGCCATCGACGCCCTCAGGGCCAGTTCCAAAGCGCTTTCAGAGCCCTTGTCGGCCGCCGTCGACGTGCTGTTCGGCTCGCTGGCCAACGACGGAAAGATCCTCGCCTGCGGCAACGGCGGCTCGGCCGCCGACGCCCAGCATTTCATCGCGGAACTGGTGGGCCGTTTCGAACGCGAACGCCTGCCCCTGGCCGGGATCGCGCTAAACACCGACACATCCATTCTTACCGCCGTCGGCAACGACTACGGCTTCGACGCCGTCTTCGAACGCCAGGTGGCCGCGCTGGGCCGCCCCGGCGACGTGCTGGTGGCCATCTCGACCAGCGGCAATTCGGTCAACGTGCTGCGCGCCATCGAGGCCGCCCACGACCGCGAGATGCCCGTCATCGCCGTCACCGGCAAGAAAGGCGGCAAGACCGGCGAACTTTTGAAAGAATCCGATATCCATCTGTGCGTGCCCCACGACAGAACCATGCGCATCCAGGAAGTCCATATCCTGCTGCTTCACGCCATGTGCGACGGCATCGATGCCTTGCTACTAGGAGACCACTTGTAATGTCCAAGTCCAACCGCACCCTGCGCCCCATCTGGCTGGCCTGCGTCGCCGCGGCCGCGCTGGCCCCCCTGTCGGGCTGCGCGCCCCTGATCGTGGGCGGCGTCGCCTCGACCTCCGTCGCGGTGGCCACCGATCGCCGCACGGCCGGCGCCCAGCTCGACGACCAGACCATCGAATTGAAGGCCGGCAGCGACCTGCGCAACTTGTTGGACGACAAGGGGCGCGTCAACGCCATGTCGTACGACGGCTGGGTCCTGCTGACCGGCGACGTCCCCACTGAAGAAGACAAGCAGAAAGCCCAGGACGTCGTCTCGAAGATCGAAAAAGTCACCAAGGTCATCAACGCCCTTCGCGTGGGCGACATCACGCCGCTTACGGTGCGCACCAACGACACCTGGATCACGTCCAAGGTCAAGGCGGTGCTGATCGACACCAAGAAGGTTCCCAGCCGCACCATAAAGGTCACCACCGAGCGCGGCGTGGTCTACATGATGGGCAAGGTCACCGACGCCGAAGCGCAGATGGCGGCCACGGCCGTCTCGGCTGTCAGCGGCGTGAACAAAGTAGTAAAATTGTTCGAGATCGTTTCCGCGGCCAGCCTGCAGCAGCAACAGGTGCAGCCGGCGACGCCGTCCGGCAGCGGTTCGACGTCTTCTTCAACCACGGCTCCCGCCGGCGCATCCGACGGTGTCCAAGCAATGCCTGTCCAATGAAAAAAGTACTTTTCGGCGTCGTGGCCGCCGTCGCCATCGCCGGGGCCGGTTTCTGGCAGTTGTCCGCCACGGCCCAGGTCGCCCCCAACGTGACGTTCACGTCGCTTACCGGGCAGAAGATCACCACGCAAGACCTGCGCGGCAAGGTCGTGCTGGTCAAGTTCTGGGCCACCAGCTGCACCACGTGCATCGCGCAGATGCCCGACATGATCAAGGAATACGACAAGCTGGCCCCCAAGGGCTTCCAGGCCATTGCCGTGGCCATGCAGTACGATCCTCCCAACTACGTGGTGAACTACGCCCAGACCCGGCACCTGCCGTTTCCGGTCGCGATCGACGCCCAGGGGAAGATCGCCAAGGCATTCGGCGACATCAAGCTCACGCCCACCGCGTTCCTGATCGACAAGCAAGGCCACATCATCAAACGCTACCTGGGCAATTACAACCGCACCGCATTCATGCAGACGGTTGAAAAAGCGCTTGCAAGCTGATAGCGGCCCCGGCGGCGCCGTACCCGTGCGCGCCGGCATGAACACGCCGCTGCGGCGCATTGCGGCGTTGCACGGACGATCCCTGCGGACCACACCCCAATCGCCATGACCACTTCCACCGACCCCTCGCCCTATCCGTCGACCGTCAAGGCGGACGTCCTGTCCGAGGCGCTTCCCTATATCCGCCGGTTCCACGGCAAGACCGTCGTCATCAAGTACGGCGGCAACGCCATGATCGAGGAACAGCTGCAGCGCAGCTTCGCCCACGACGTGGTGCTGCTCAAGCTGGTCGGCCTGAACCCCGTGGTGGTGCATGGCGGCGGCCCGCAGATCAACCAGGCGCTCAAGCGCATCGGCAAGGAAGGCACTTTCGTCCAGGGCATGCGCGTGACCGATGCCGAGACCATGGAAGTGGTCGAATGGGTCCTGGGCGGCCAGGTGCAGCAGGACATCGTGATGATGATCAACGAAGCCGGCGGCAAGGCGGTGGGCCTGACCGGCAAGGACGGCTGCCTGATCCAGGCCACCAAGAAAATGATGGAAGACCAGGACAATCCGGGCCAATGGCTGGACATCGGCTACGTGGGCGACATCTCGCGCATCGAGCCGGCCGTGGTCAAAGCCTTGCAGGACGACCAGTTCATACCCGTGATCTCGTCCATAGGCTACGGCGAAGACGGCACGGCCTACAACATCAACGCCGACGTCGTGGCCGGGAAAATGGCGGAAATCCTGGGCGCCGAAAAACTGGTCATGATGACCAACACCCCCGGCGTCCTGGACAAGAACGGCAAGCTGATGCGCAGCCTGTCGGCCCAGACCATAGACGAACTGTTTGGCGACGGCACGATCTCGGGCGGCATGCTGCCCAAGCTTTCGTCGGCGCTGGGCGCCGCGCGCAACGGCGTGAATTCGGTTCACATCGTCGACGGTCGCGTGCCGCACTGCCTGCTGCTGGAAATATTGACGGATCGCGGCGTGGGCACCATGATCAGTTCGCACTGACGCGCCGATGGCATCCTGCGGCCAACCGGCCAGCGCCCGGCGCGGCGTCCGCCCCGGCGGGCGCGGCCAGACCGTCTGGCTGTTCGACCTGGACAATACCCTGCACGACTCGTCCCGGGCCATTTTCAAGGCCATAGACGGGTCCATGGCGGCGGCCGTGGCCACCACCCTGAACATAGACCTGGCCGCAGCCAACCGCATACGCGCCGACTACTGGCGCCGCTACGGGGCGACCGTGATAGGCATGGTGCGCCACCACGGCGTCGACGCCCGCGCGTTCCTCAGTCTGAGCCACCGCTTCGACATCGCCTCGATGGTGCACGCCGAAACCGGCCTGGCCCGCAAGCTGCGCCGGCTTCCGGGCCGCAAGATCGTCTTCACCAACGCGCCGCTGGACTACGCCCGCACGGTACTGAAAACCCTGAAGATACTGCATTGTTTCGAGAGCATCTGGGCCATAGACGACATGAATCTGCAGGGCCGGCTCAGGCCCAAACCCTCGATGGCCCTGATGCGCCAGGCGGTGGCCCGCCTGGGCGTGCCGGCCCATCGCATCGTGCTGGTCGAAGACACGCTCGGGAACCTGAAAAGCGCGCGCCGCGCCGGCATGCGCACCGTCCACGTCTTTCATCCGCACACCCCTTTTTCGAACGCGGGCCGCGGCCGCGACGGCTACGTGGACGTGCGCGTCAATTCCATAGGCAAGCTGCTGGTCGGCCGGCGCATCTAGGGAACGCTGGCCTGGCGAGCCCCGCAGCGCCATAATACGGGACATCAACCAGGCACGGACACGCCATGACGAACCCTCCGCCCGGCGGCAGAAAAGCGCAGATACTCGATACCCTGGCCGGCATGCTGGACCAGGACTATGCCGGACGCGTCACGACCGCCGCGCTGGCCGCGCGCCTGGGCATATCCGAAGCGGCGCTATACCGCCATTTCAGCGGCAAAGCGGCCATTTTCGACGCATTGATCGACCTTGCCCAGGCACAGATACGGCAAGACCTGGCGCACATAGACGCCACCGAGCCGGACGCGCGCAAAAGACTGCGCAAGCATCTGTCGGCGCTGCTGCTTTTCTCGCAACGGCATCCGGGCCTGGCCAAAGTGCTTACCGGGCACGCCCTGGAAGACGCGCCGCAGCAGCGGCACGCCAACGCCGTCATCGCCGGCATCCAGGCGCACCTGGCGCGCGGCGCCCAGGAAGCCCTGGCCGGACGGGCCGATGCGGACACGGCCTCTCGTGCGCTGACCCATTGGGTCGCGGGATGCTGGCAGCGGCGCGCGCAAGGCGGCGACGAGGCCCGGTCCACGGCGGCTAGCGACGACGAACTGGCGTTCCTGGGGCTTTAAGGCGCGCGCCGCGCCAACCGCGCGGCTCGGTCAATGGCCGGCGCACACCGGGCAATCGGGGTCGCGCTCGAAGCGCACGCTGTTCCATTGCATGGCCAGAGTATCCAGGCACAACAGCCGTCCGGCCATGGGTTCCCCCGCGCCCGACAGTATCTTGATGGCTTCGACCGCCTGCATGCTGCCGATCACGCCCACCAGCGGCGCCAGCACGCCCGTGGTGGCGCAGTTGGCTTCCTGCACGGCATCGGTCTGCGGAAACAGGCAGTGATAGCAGGGCGAACCGTCCCGGCGCAGATCGAACACGCCGACCTGCCCGGCGAAGCGTATGGCCGCCCCCGACACCAGCGGCTTGCGATGCGCGACGCACGCGCGGTTGACCGCGTGGCGCGTGGCGAAGTTGTCGCTGCAATCCATGACCAGGTCGACCCCGGACACCGCCAGGTCCAGGGCCTCGGCGTCCAGGCGCCGCTCTATGGTGTCGACATGGGCTTCGGGATTGATTTCCAAGAGCGCCTGCCTGCCCGAGCGGGCCTTGGGCCAGTCGAGGCGCGCCGTGGTGTGCAAAAGCTGGCGCTGCAGGTTGCTGAGCTCGACGACGTCGTCGTCGGCCAGGACGATATGCCCCACGCCCGACGAGGCCAGGTAGCCGGCGGCCGGCGAACCCAGCCCGCCGACACCGACCACCAGCACGCGGGACCGCAGCAGCCGTTCCTGCCCTTCGATCCCGACCTCGTCAAGCAGGATGTGGCGCGCGTAGCGAAGCAGTTGCGGATCTTCCATGCGTCACAGACATCCGGCCAGGCGCGTCAGTTGACGCGTATCACGCCGTTCGGAGTGATGCGGTAATGCTCGACTCCGGGCTCATCGCCCTTCAACGGCGTTTTTTTTTCCGAGGCATCCTGCTTTTTCCCGTGCTGGCCCGAGGCCGCCGCATCGTTGTGATGCGCCGACTTCAGCACCAGGGTTGGATCCTTGCGCTTGACCGGTTTGCCATTGAGGCGGTTTTCCGCCTGAAGCAGCTGATAGTCGTCGGAACCGCCAAATTCGAACATCTTGGGGGGCACCTTGGGCGTGTCCTGCGTGTCGTCGCTCTGGTCCTGCACGGGCGCGGCCTTGTTCAGCAGGTGGTGCTTCAAGTCGACCTCGCGCGGCAGGCGGAACAGATTGCCCTGGGCGGTATCGTCGACCGTGATGTCGGGCGTCACGCCCGTGACCTGGATGGACCGGCCGCTGGGCGTGTAGTAGCGCGCCGTCGTCAGCTTGATGCCCGTGTCGTCGCTAAGCGGCAGCACGCTTTGGACCGACCCCTTGCCGAAGCTGCGGTTGCCCATGACGGTGGCGCGCTTGTGGTCCTGCAGGGCTCCGGCCACGATTTCCGAGGCCGAGGCCGAACCGATATTGATCAGCACGACCATGGGCACGGTCTTGGCCCATTGCAGACTGCCGGGCCGGGCGCCGGAGTCGTCCGCGTAGTCGACCGATTTGGCGTAATACTGGTGATTCGACGACGGTACGCGGCCCTTGGTGGAGACCACCAGATCGCCGTCCTTGAGGAAGGTCGAGGCCACCCCTATGGCGCTTTCCAGCAGGCCGCCCGGGTCGTTGCGCAGATCCAGGATCAGGGCCTTGGGCGTTTTGCTCTTGCTTAGCGCCTGAAGCTGCTTGACCAGATCGGTGGACGTGCCGTCCTGGAACTGGGCGATGCGCACATACGCGATATTGCTGGACAGCATCTTGCTGCGCACGCTGCGCACCTTGATCAGGTCGCGCACGATCTTGAAAGTAAGCGGTTTGTCCACGCCCTGGCGCTTGATGGTCAGGACAATGGATGTCTTGGGTTCGCCGCGCATGAGCTTGACCGCCTCGGACAGCGTCATGCCCTTGGTCGGCTTGCCGTTGATGGCCGTGATCAGGTCGCCGGCCAGGATGCCCGCGCGCGCCGCCGGAGTGTCCTCGATGGGGGCGATGACCTTGGGCATGCCGTCTTCGCTGCCGATTTCAATGCCCAGGCCGCCAAAGCCGCCTTCGGTAATGGCTTCCATTTCCTTGAAGGCTTCCGGATCGAGATATGTCGAATGCGGATCCAGGTCCAGGAACAGGCCTTTTATGGCATCGTCGATCAGTTGCTTGTCGGACATGGGTTCGACATAGCTGTTCTTGATGGCCGCGAACACATTGGCGAACTGCTGCAGCTCTTTCAAGGGCAGGGAGCCATCGCGCTGGGCCGCCGCCGAAATACCCAGGCTAAGCAGCACGCCGCCTATCGCCCCCAGAATGACCAAGCCGAAACTTCTAAACCTGCGAGTGCTCATGCACACTCCTGAAAGAATTTGAATTCAAATATCGGCGACATCCCGATCCCGTCCCGAACCGGCCGGCTGCCGGTAAATAGTACCGAAATTAATGCTTTAGCCAAAGCAGCGGATTCACCGGGGTACCCTTGTGTCGAATCTCAAAGTATAGACCGGTCTCGACCTGACCGCCCGTGGACCCCACCGTGGCGATGACGTCGCCCGCCCCGACGATGTCCCCCACGCGCTTGAGCAGACTCTGGTTGTAGGCATAAATACTTAGATAACCCTGGCCGTGGTCGACGATCATGATATTCCCGAATCCGGTCAGCCAGTTGGCATAGACGACCCGGCCGGCGGCGATGGCATGCACGGCGGTTCCCGCCGGAGCGCGCAATACGATGCCGCGCCATACCCCGCCGTCCGGGCGGTCGGCGCCGAAACGTCCCTGAATCTCGCCATCGACCGGGTAGGGCAGCCCTTTGGACAGGCCGCGGAACCCTCCTTTGGGCATGGCCGCCGGGGCCGATTCGGGCGGCGCCGCACGCCGGGCCGCAGGCGCCTCTTTTTCCGCCCGGGCCTGTTGGCGTTCCTGAGCCTGTTGATGCTCCCGGGCTTGCTGCTCTTGCTGCTGTTCCTGGGCCTGGCGTTTCCGCTCTTCGCTCTGCCGCGCCTGGCGTTCCCGTGCGGCCCGGGCCTTGCGGGCGGCTTCCTCGGCCTTGCGTTTTTCCTCGGCGCGCCGCGCCGCCTCCGCCTGCTCGGCAATAGCCTTGTCCAGGCTGCCGATCAGGCCTCCCAGGCTCTTTTCATTCTGTTCGAGCCGGCCGGCCTGCGCGCGCTGCCGCTTGAGCTGCGCCTCGATGCGCGCCAGGACATGCTGGCGCTCTTTTTCCTGGGCCTGGAGATCGGCCTTCTGCTTCGCGGTCTGGCTGCTTACCTGGGCCAGTTGCCGGGCCTGTTCCTGGGACTGGCGGCGCAGCGCCGCCAGGGCGTCTATGGCCTGCCGTATGGCGCGCACCGTATCGGCGCGCGCCTGGGACACGTACCCCAGATAACCCAGGTCACGGCCGATCGCCTGGGGATCGTCGCCCGACAGCAGCGCCGTCCAGGGCGAGAGCCCGCTGGCGTATTCCGCGCGCAACTGGTCGGCCAACTGGGCCTGGCTGTGCGACAGCAGAGCATGCTGCTGGGCGGTCTTGGCGTTGATGCCGCGCAGATCGCTTTTTATGTCGCGCTCCTGGACGGCCAGGGCGGCCAGGCGGCGGTTGATGGTGGAAATCGCCGATTCCGACGCTTTCAGGTCGCTGGCGGCATCGCGCCGCGAAGCTTCCTGCTGGTCGATCTTTTTTTGTATGGATTCGATGCGTTCACGCAACTGCTGCCGCTGCGCGGCGGCCTGGGCCTTGCGGCTGGAAAGGGACGCCGACGGGTCGGCGGCCAGCGCCATGCCGGCCCACAACACCCATACCGCGAAACCGGCTATACGACGCATGTAGCTCCTGTCTGGTCAGCCCTGCCGGGCCTTGCCCTGGGCCGCCACGGCGTCCATGGCGGCCTGGATTTCAGCGGGATCGCCAAGATAATAATGGCGAATGGGGCGAAGGTTGTCGTCAAGTTCGTAGACCAGCGGTTGTCCTGTCGGAATGTTCACATGCACGATATCGTCGTCGGACACCCCGTCCAGGTGCTTGATCAGCGCGCGCAGGCTGTTGCCATGGGCGGCCACCAGCACGCGCCTGCCGGCGCGCAGCGCCGGCGCGATGGAATCGTTCCAGAACGGTACCACGCGCGCCACCGTGTCTTTCAGGCATTCGGTGGCGGGCAGCTTTTCCACGGCGATCTTGGCGTAGCGGCGATCGAACCTGGGATGGCGCGGGTCGTCTAGGTCCAGGGGGTCGGGGGCGATCGCGTAGGCCCGGCGCCAGATCAGGACCTGCTCGTCGCCGAATTTCGCCGCCGTTTCAGCCTTGTTCAGGCCTTGCAGCGCCCCGTAGTGCCGCTCGTTCAGGCGCCAGCTAAGACCTATGGGCGTGTATATGGCGCCCAGCGTGTCCAGCGTGATCCACAGCGTGCGAATGGCCCGCGTGAGCACCGACGAATAGGCCAGATCGAACTCGAACCCGTGTTCCCCAAGCAGCTTTCCGGCCTGGGCGGCCTGGGCGCGCCCGGTATCGGTCAGGTCCACGTCGGTCCAGCCGGTGAAGCGGTTTTCACGATTCCACTGGCTTTCGCCATGGCGCATAAGCACTAGTTTATGCATAATAAGCAGTTACCCAAAAGTTGAATTTTCCTGTCCATTTTATAATCGACTCGCACGACCCTTATTCCAAGGGTCAATTCTGGATTCATCGTGGATTTTATTCTTAGTCAGAACAATCTATATATATTGATCATCGCCCTGATCTCGGGCGGGATGCTGCTTTGGCCTTCGCTGACGAAAGGGCGCAGCAGCACCTCGGTGCAGGTCTCCGAAGCCATACAGATGGCCAACCAGCAGCAGGCCGTTTTCATCGACGTGCGCAAGCCCGAGGAATTCAAGGCCGGCAGCATTCCCCAGGCCCGCAACCTGCCCAGCGCCGAACTTGAGGCTAAACTGGGTACATTACCGAAAAACAAGCCCATTATCCTGGTTTGCGACCAAGGGCGCGAATCCGCCCAGGTGGCCGCGAAACTGCGCAAACAGGGGTTTGGCGACGCGGTCAGCCTCGATGGCGGCCTGCGCAACTGGACCAAAGACGGGCTGCCTCTGTCCAAAAAAGACTGACGCCCCATTCTTCATGCCTCAACCGAGAACTTCATGGCAACCGTAACGATGTACTGCACCGGCGTGTGTCCTTATTGCGTGCGCGCCGAAATGCTGCTCAAGCAGCGCGGCGTGACCGACATAAACAAGATACGCATCGACCTCGATCCGAAACAGCGTGCCGTCATGATGGAACGCACGGGCCGGCGCACCGTACCGCAAATATATATCGACGAGCGCCACATAGGCGGGTTCGACGACCTGGCGGCGCTGGATCGCGCCCAAGGCCTGACGCCTTTGCTCGACGCCCCCGGCACAGCGCCCCACTCACTCTCCCTTTAGGACACCCCATGGCCGATCAAGACCAAAACTCGCAACAAGACAACGCCGCCAGCCAGGAACCCAGCTTCGGCCTGCAGCGCACCTACGTGAAAGACCTGTCGCTGGAAATGCCCAACGCGCCCCAGATATTCCTGGAACAGGAAGCCCCCAGCGTGGAAGTGTCGATCAACGTCGGCGGGCAGCGTCTGGCCGATACCGTGTTCGAGTGCTCGGTCACGGGCACCGTGACCACCCGCATCGACGACAAGGTCCTGTACCTGGTCGAGGCGACCCAGGCCGGCATCTTCGAAGCCGCCAACATCCCCGAGGAACAGCTCGATCCCCTGCTGGGCATCGTGTGCCCGACCATGCTGTACCCGTATCTGCGCGCCAGCATCGCCGACGCCATCAACCGCACGTCGCTGCCTCCGGTGCACCTGGCCGAAGTCAACTTCCAGAACCTGTACGAACAGCGCATGGAACAACTGGCCAAGGAACAAGGCGAGAACAACGATTCCGGCCTGGTCCTGCCCCCGGGCGTCACGCGCCAGTAAGCTGCGGCGGCCCCGCCCATGAGCGCCCCACCCCTTTCCGGCAGGACCGTATCGGTACTGGGCGCCGGCAACTGGGGCACGGCGCTGGCGGCGCTGGCCTGCGCGCATAACGATACCCTGTTGTGGGCGCGTAATCCCGACATCGCGGCGGCCATCAACCGCCGGCACGTCAACCCCGGCTATCTTTCCGACATCGCCCTGGCGCCCCAGTTGCGCGGCACCGACAACTTCGACGAAGCGATAGCGCATGCCTGCCGGTCGCGCGGCGGCCAGGGCCTGATCATCCTGGGCGTGCCTCTGGCCGGCCTGGCGCAGACCTGCGCGCGCGTGGCCGATGCGCTGGGCCGGCACGCCGCGCCCCGCCCCGCCATCGTCTGGACCTGCAAAGGCTTCGACCAGGAAACAGGCCTGCTCGCGCATCAGATCGTGGGCCGGGCATTCGAAGCCACGGCCGCGCCCGGCATGGGCGTGCTGTCGGGCCCGTCGTTCGCGCGCGAAGTGGCGCAAGGCCTGCCCGTGGCCCTGACCATAGCCAGCGGCCAGCCTCTCGTGACGGACACGGTGACTGCGGCGCTGCACGGCGCGAACGCGCGCATCTACGCCAGCGACGACGTCATAGGCGTGGAAGCCGGAGGCGCCCTGAAGAACATCATGGCCATCGCCTGCGGCATCGCCGACGGGCTGGATCTGGGCACCAATGCCAGGGCGGCCCTGATCACCCGCGGCCTGGCCGAGATGCAGCGCCTGGGCGTGGCCCTGGGCGGCCGGGCCGAAACGTTCACCGGACTGACCGGCCTGGGCGACCTGGTCCTGACGGCCACCGGCCCTTTGTCGCGCAACCGGCAGGCGGGCCTGGCCATAGGCCGGGGACACCCCCCGGAAACCGTGCTGGCCGGCGGCGCCACCGTCGAAGGCGCCCGCTGCGCCCGCGCGGCGCTGGCCCTGGGGCGCCGGCACGGCGTCGAGCTGCCCATCACCGAGGCCGTCTGCCAGGTCCTGTTCGAGGGCATCGCGCCCCGGCGCGCCGTATCGGAACTGCTGGCCCGCCAGGCGCGCGCCGAAACGCCCCCCAACCGATAAAAACCCTTCCATTCTTCGCCAAGGACCCCCACCATGCACCGCTTTCCCCTTCTGCGCCGCACGCTGAGCAAAACCGCCCTGGGCCTGGCGCTGGCCGCCACCGTCTTGGGCACGCCGGCGCTGGCCGCGACCTGGCCGGACAAGCCGCTGCACATGATCGTGCCGTTCCCCCCGGGCTCGTCTCCCGACATCCTGGCCCGGGTCATCGCCGAACCGCTCAGCAAGGCCCTGGGCCAAAGCGTCGTCGTGGAAAACAAGCCCGGCGCGGGCGGCAATATCGCCACGCGCGATGCCACGCGCGCCAAGCCCGATGGCTATACGATCCTGATGACCATCAACGGCCCCCTGGTCACGGCGCCGACGCTGTACAAGAAGACGCTGGGCTACAAGCCGCAGGACCTGGCGCCCATCACGCTGGTGGGCACCAGCCCGAACGTGCTGATCGTGCCGCAGAACTCGCCGGTCAAATCGGTCAAGGATTTCGTGGCGCGGGCCAAGGCCAAGCCGGGCGCGATGAATTTCGGCACCGTGGGGCCGGGCAGTTCGTCGCATCTGTGCATGGCCATGCTGGAACACCGCGCCGGCATCGAACTGGAACAAATTCCGTATTCGGGATTCCCGCAGGTGGTGCGCTCGGTGATCAATGGGGACATCCAGGCAAGCTTCATGGTGCCGGGTATCGCCATGCCGCAGATCCAGGCGCACAAAGTACGGGCCCTGGCGATCACCAGCCTGCAGCCCAGCGACATCCTGCCCGGCATCCCGACCATGGCCTCGCAGGGGTACCCCGATTTCGAATCGATTTCGTGGGACGCCATGTTCGCGCCGGCGGGCACGCCGCCACAGATCATTACGCGCCTGAATCAGGAAATCACGGCCATCCTGAAGACGCCGCCCGTCAAGAAAAAGATGGCTTCGTTGTATTTTTCCCCCGCGCCGTCCACGCCGGAACAACTGACCGCCCTGATCAAGTCCGACACCGAACGCTGGGGCGGCCTGATCGACCGGCTGCATCTGTCCCTGGATTGAACCGGGCCGGTTTCCGGGGGGCGCCCGCATCGGCGCGCCCGGATCCGGGAATCAGCCCCGGAAGCTGCCCGCATACCCCAGCTGCCGCCAGGCTTCGTACACCGTCACGGCCACGGCATTGGAGAGATTCAGGCTGCGCTGATCGGGCATCATGGGCAGACGGATACGCTGGTCCGCATCGAAAAGCGCCATCTGCTGCGGCGACAGGCCCGCCGTTTCACGCCCGAACACGAACACGTCATCCGCCTGGAAAGACACCGCGTCGATATGGCGCGCCCCCTTGGTGGTGATCGCGAACCTGCGCCGCGGGTCGCCGTCTATGGACCCCAGCGCCTCGTCCAGCGATTCGTGCACCCGCATGTCGGCCCATTCATGGTAGTCCAGCCCCGCCCGCTTCATCCGCTTGTCGTCAAGCTCGAAACCCAGCGGCCGCACCAGGTGCAGGCGCGCGCCGGTATTGGCCGACAGGCGTATGACATTGCCCGTATTGGGCGGGATCTCGGGGGAAACCAGGACGATGTGGAACATGGGAAAACCTTTCATCAAGACGCAAGCCGATGCGGGGTGCGCGCCAGCACCAGGGCGCTGACCGAGGCGGCGCCGGACGCCTTGAGCGCCAGCGCGATGCTATGCACGGTGCTGCCCGTGGTCAGCACATCGTCGACCACCGCGACATGCAGTCCGCGCACCGTGCCGTGGCACGCATACATGTTTCGTGCATTGCGCACGCGCTGGGCGCGCCCCAGGCTGGCCTGCTTGTCGCCTTCGCGCACGCGCCGCAGCACGCCGGGACGATAGGCCAGCCGCATGCGCCGCGCCAGGGCGCGGGCGACCTCCGCCGCGGGATTGAAGCCCCGCCGGCGAATCGAAGCGCCGCCGGATGGCACCGGAACCAGAATTGTATGCCCAGGCAGCCCCGGCGGGCTGCGCGCGATCTGCTCGGCCAGCAGCCCCGACAGCATGCGCGCATAAGCGAAGCGTTTTTCCATCTTGAAACCGTGGATCAGCAAATCGCCCGGCGCGGCATAGTCGAAGGCGGCGATCACGCGATCGAAGGCGGGCGCCAGCGGCGCGCAGTCCGGGCATGCCGGCAACGCGCCCAGGGGCAGCGCGCACACCGCGCAACGCGGCCTGCCGCCGCGCATGGAACGGGTCACGTCGGCCAGGCACCCGGCGCACAGGCCGCCCCCCGCAGCCCGATCCTGACATAGCGGACAATCGGTGGGCAAGGCGTCCAGCACGGCGGCGCACCGGCGCGCGGCGCCACACAGGCGCGCGAACGCGCCCAGGCCGGATTCGCGCTGAAAATCCAGATAAGCCATAATAGTGCCCTAGCGTCACCAACCCGATGCCACCACCGGTCGTCCGGCCATCTGAACACGATTTCCCGGCGCCGGCCAGCCGCTGTACACCGAAATGTCCCAGCCACCGACCCTGCCCATCAATCCCGCACACGTCGCCCTGCAGTTCTCCAGGCGCAGCCCGCTGGACGCCGCCCAGTTCCTGTATGGCGAGATCGCGCAACGCATGCTTGCGCGCCTAAGCTATATACGCGTGGCCCCCGTCGCCGTGCTCGATGCGGGCTGCGGCGCGGGCCACGCCATCGAACCCCTGCGCTCGCGCTACCCGGACCTGGACTATACCGGCCTGGATTCCTGCCAGGCCCTGCTCGACGTGGCCCGGCAGCGCTACGCGGAAAAGCCCGGCCTGTGGCAAAGGCTGCGCAACCGGCCGGCCCGCACGGTCACGTTCATCCGGGCGGACATGGCCGACTCGGGCCTGCCCGATGAACAACTGGACCTGGTCTGGTCGAACATGGCCCTGCACTGGCACCCGCAACCTCACGATGTGCTGAGCGAATGGCAGCGCACCCTCAAGCCGGGCGCCCTGGTCATGTTTTCGTGCCTGGGGCCGGGGTCGTTGAAAAGCCTGCGCGAGGCGTTGGCCCAGGCCGACATACACACCGCCACACCCAGCTTCGTGGACATGCACGATTTCGGCGACCTGCTGATACAACGCGGTTTCTCCGACCCCGTCATGGACCAGGAAATTCTGACGCTGACCTACCGCAGCCCGGAAAAACTACTCGGCGACATCCACGCCCTGGGCGGCAATCCCAGCCTGGATCGCCAGAGGGGACTGGCCGGACGACACTGGAGACAGCGGCTGCTGGCCGCATTGGAAAAGCAGCGCCACATGGACGGCACCATTCACCTTGAAATGGAAATCGCCTACGGCCACGCCTGGCGATCGGTGCGGCGGCGCGCCGTCAGGCGCGAAGCGACGCGCACGGCCGATGGCCGCACGCCAACCGTGCGGCCGCGCGACCCGGACGAAAAGAAATAGCGGACCCGACGAAGAAGGTCAGTTGTTGTTGCTGTTGTTGTTCTTCCTGCGCGAAGAATCGATGCCCAATTGCTTGAGCTTGCGGTACAGATGGGTGCGCTCCAGCCCGGTTTTCTCGGACACCCGCGTCATGCTGTGATTCTCGCGGCCCAAGTGGTATTCGAAATAGATGCGTTCGAATTCGTCGCGCGCATCGCGCAAGGGCTGATCCAGGGCAATGCTGCCAAGCAGGGAATTATCGGCTTCGGGCGCCGCCGCTTCCGGCACGGGCACGGTGGTCAACGGCTGCGCCTGATCGGCGCGCGCGCCGCCGGGCGTACGCGCCGCCGCCATCAGGCCGGGCATCACCACGGGGCGGGCCAAGCCGGCCGCGATGGTCTTGAGCAGCTTCTGCATGGTGATCGGCTTTTCCAGGAAGTCGACCGCGCCTATGCGCGTTGCCTCGACGGCGGTATCGACCGTGGCGTGCCCGCTCATCATGATGACGGGCATGTCCAGCAACCCCTGCGAGCTCCATTCCTTGAGCAGGCTGACGCCGTCCGTATCGGGCATCCAGATATCGAGAAGCACAAGATCGGGACGTAGGCGCAAGCGCGAAGCGCGTGCCTGCGCCGCATTTTCGGCGAGTTCGACGGTGTGCCCTTCGTCGTAAAGAATTTCCGAAAGAAGTTCGCGGATACCAACTTCATCGTCAACAACCAGAATTCTGGCCATAAAGCGTCACCTATCTTTTTTGCGCATTATCGTTCCCTTGAGCCTGTTCGTCCATAGTCGATTGCGCAGGCGCAAGGCGGGTCAGAAGAATCGAAACCCGTGCCCCGCCTTCCTTTCGATTCGAGATGTCGATGCGGCCACCGTGTTCTTCCACAATTTTCTTCACGATCGCCAGCCCCAGGCCGGTACCGGTCGCCTTGGTCGTCACGTAAGGCTCGAACACCCGCGTCAGCACCTGGGAAGCAAAGCCCGACCCATTATCGGAGATCGTCAACCGCACGGCCGGGAAGTCCGTGCCGTGGTCGGCGCGCGAATGCGTCAGCCTGGTCTGTACATACAGCCTGGCGTCGGCCAGCGTGCGCGCCTGCACCGCGGAATCGCGGGCGTTGGCCAGAAGATTGTGCGTCACCTGCCGCAACTGGGTCGGATCGCCTTCGACAATCGGTACGCTCGGATCAAACTCAGCCTCTATTTTGACACTTTGCCCGTCATCGCGCACAGCCTCGCCGCTTGGGTCCCACCCGTACAGCGTCAGCACCTCGGCGACCAGCGCATTGATGTCTATGTGTTCCATCTGCGCCGGCGGCGTGCGCGCGTACTCGCGAAAATCGTCCACCATCTTCTTCAGCGAGGCCACCTGGTTGACGATGGTGTTGGTGGACCGCGCCAGGATCGCGGCGTCCTCGCTATCGAGCCGGCCTTCCAGTTTCATGGCCAGCCGCTCGGCGGACAGCTGGATGGGCGTCAGGGGATTCTTGATTTCGTGCGCGAGCCGGCGCGCCACCTCGCCCCAGGCCACGATGCGATTGGCCGAGATGACCTCGCTGATGTCGTCGAACACGACCAGGTATCCATTGCCGCGGCCGTCCAGGCCCAGATGCGTGCCGCGCGCCAGCAGCGTGACGACATGGGTTTTCTTCTCGTTGTCGCTGGCCTTTTCCAGTTCCAGCTCGAACTGCTGCTGCCAGTATGCGCGCTCGGAGCCGACGGCGGTGTGGTCGGCGAACGCGTCGCGGATCAGTTTGGACCAGGTGATCGCCGCATCGATGGTCTCCAGCGGGCGCCCCTTGACCGAACGCAAGTCCAGATTCAGGATCGACTGCGCGCCCTGGTTGAACATGGTCACGCGGAACATCTCGTCGAAGACCAGCACGCCCGAGGACAGGTTGCTAAGCACGGTCTCCAGGTAGATGTTGGAACGCTCCAGTTGCTGCCTGTTGTTCTCGACCATCTGGCGCGCCTCGTCCAGTTGCCGCGTCATGGCGTTGAACGAGCGCGTCAACTGGCCCACTTCGTCCTTGGTGGGCGGCTCGGGCAGCGGCCGGTAGTCGCCCACCCCCACGGCCTGGGTGCCCGCCGCCAGCGTCAGCAAGGGGCGCACCAGGCGGCGTGAGATCGCCAGGGCCACCACCACCGCGGCGAATACCGCCAGAATCAACGCCAGCGTCAGGGTGATGCCGTACAGCTTGCGCAGCCCCAATCGGGACAAGGCCAATTCCTGGTAGTCGCGAAACCCCCGCTGCACCTGGTTCGCGTTGCGCGCGATCTGTTCCGGGACGTCCTCGATGACCTGCAGCCACCGGGTGTCGGGCGCCACGCCCAGCATGGACGAATACTGGTCCATCGAATTCAGGGGAACGATGACGCGCAGGCGCAGGCCCGTGCCGCCGGGGCGCGACGGATCGGAATCGTCGGTCTCGGCGGCGGAATATCCCTGTGCCACGCGAAGCTGGTTCAGCACATTGGCCGACGGCATGTTCGGCAGCAACTGGCCGTAGGCCGACGAGGAAAAAGCGATCAGGCGCCCGTTGCCGGTGAAGATCATGGCCTCGGCGATGCCGTTGGCCGAGCGCAGGCGCGTGATCATCATGGGTTTGTCGGCGGTGTTGGTCTTGGCCAGGGTGTTGGCGATGGCGTTGGCGCGCGCGGTCAGGTCGGCCAACTGCGAATCGAGCGCCGCCCGCCCCAGGTTCAGGCCCGCTTCCAGCGCGGTGTCGACCCGCACGTTGAACCAGGATTCGATCGAACGCGACATGAACTGCACGGAAAGCAGATAGATGAGCGCGCCTGGCAATACGCCGATCAGGGCGAACGACAGGGCGAACCGGGCGGTCAGGCGCGCGCCGAACTGGCGGCGGCGTATCTGGCGCAGCAGGCGCCCCGAGAGCACCGCCACCCACAGCACCAGCGCCATGGCCAGCACGCCGTTGAGCAACAGCAAGGTATCGTACTGCTGCGCGTAGCGCGACGCGTTCCCGGTGGACCACATCAACAGGGCAAGCAACGCCAGGGCGCTGACCACCGCGATGGCCAGCAACAGGCGCAGCCCCCATCTCAGGATGGATCTGGCGTGCCGACGGAGACTGAAAAGCTGAAATCTTTCCATGGAGTGGCCAAAGACCAGGCACTACTGTTGAAGGCATCCACCTGAAAGGGACGTGCCAGGAGCGATGTGTTGAGCCGTACCCGTATACGACCTTTGTACTGCTTGCCCGGTTCCAGGTCGGCAAGATCGGCCACGGCCCAGCCGCGGATATGACGGATCAGCGACAAGGCGTCGTCGAACGACGGCTCGGGCAGGGTAAGTTCGCCGTAGCCGACGCGCCATTGGCGCGTCAGGGCGTTGTAGACCACGCGCCAGGTCCTTTGCTGATCGACGATCTGCTTGTCGAACCACCACCAGCGCTCGGACACGATGTCGATGTTGGCGGTGAAATACACGGGCACGCCCTTTTGCGCGACTTCGCGCAGTTCACGGCTGATGCTCAGGTCGACGTCGGCATCGATATAAAGCTTGCCGTCGTGCGCAACCGGATTCACGGCAATGACATGGTCCGCCGTGTCGTCCGCGCGGGCGCCGCCGCCATAGCCCACCAGGAACAAACACAAAGCGAAAGCACAACAAGCTCGGAAAATCATTGTAATCCCGTACCCCCGTGCGCAGACCCTGCGCTATTTTCGGCGACTGGCCCCTGCTTGGCAAACTGGGCGTAGAAGAACCCGTCGCCCCCGTCGGACTGCCCCGGGCCGGCCAGAGGCAGTATCTGTCCGGGCGCGGACAGCCGCCGGGCATCGGCATGGCGCCCCAGGAACTGCCGCGCCTGCTGTTCACCCTCTTGGGGAAACACCGAACACGTGACATAGACCAGGCGCCCGCCGGGCGCCACCACGCGCCACAGCGCGTCGGCTATTTTCTTTTGCAGGGCCGCCGTCGCCGGCACGTCCGGGCTTTGCCGAAGCCAGCGTATATCGGGATGGCGGCGCACAATGCCGGAGGCCGTGCACGGCACGTCGGCCAGGACGGCGTCGAACGGCCTGCCGTCCCACCAGGACGCCGGATCGGCCGCGTCGGCGCAACGCAGCGAGACGCGATCCGACATCAGCCCCAGGCGCTCCAGGTTCTGCGCCACGCGTTGCAGGCGCGCCGCATCGGCGTCGAGCGCCAGCAGGTCGATATCTGCCAGCTCCAGCAAATGAGCGGTCTTGCCGCCCGGCGCGGCGCAGGCGTCCAGCACCCGCATGCCCGGCCTGGGGTCGACCAGCAGCGCCGCCTTCTGGGCCGATGCGTCCTGCACCGACCACCAGCCCTGCCCGAAACCCGGCACCGCCTGCACCGGGCGCGCGCTGTCGAGTACGACAGCCTGACCGCCCGCCGCCCTGGCGTCCAACCCCGCCGCGGCCAGTTGATCCAGCAGGTGCGGCACCGACGAGCGGCGCGTATTGACGCGCAAGGTCATGGGACCCGGGCGGTTGCCCGTGTCGAGCAGCGCTTTCCATTGTCCCGGATACGCGCCGCGCAGCGCCTGTATCCACCATTCGGGGTAATTCCAGAGCGCCTCGGTCTTTTTGCGGGCTTGCGCTAAAATGGCGCTTCTTTCGCGCACGAACCGGCGCAGCATGGCGTTTAGCAGGTTTTTATAGGGCTGGAGCTTTTTCTGGCGCGCCGCCGCCGACACGGCCTGATCCACGACGGTATGCACGGCATACACGGGCAGGTCGCGCCGCGCCGGCGCCGTGTCGTGATCCGCCCCCGCGTATTCCAGTGCCGTGTCCAGCACGGCCAGCGCCACCAGAAGCAGGGCGTCGGCCAGGGCGTCGGGGGGCGAACGAGGCACCATGACGCGCCGCATTTCGCGCGCCAGGCCCAGACGCCGCATGCAGTGAAAGCTTATGGCCTGGACGGCCGGGCGCAGTTCGTGGCCGATTCCCGGCAGGCTGTCGGACAGCGACCTGCCCGACAGCACGGCCTGTACGCATTTCGCGCTGGCCAGCAGGATGTCGGACAAGGGCGGGCGAATCTGCCTGGTGGGGTTATCGGGCACGAGATCTCAGGCCTGCTGGAATAGTTGCTTTCATTTACGACTGTATCACCAAATTCGTCTTCTTTACCGGGCCCGACGGCTCCACGAGGTATCCCATGAGTTCCCCCAAAGTCGGTTTCGTCAGCCTGGGCTGTCCCAAGGCGCTGGTCGATTCCGAACGTATCCTGACCCAGCTGCGCACGGAAGGCTACGCCATCACGCCCGATTACGACAACGCCGACGTGGTGGTCGTCAATACCTGCGGGTTCATCGACAGCGCCAAGGCCGAGTCGCTGGACGCCATAGGCGAAGCCCTGGCGGAAAACGGTCGGGTCATTGTAACTGGCTGCATGGGCGTGGACGAGTCGGCCATCCGCGACGTCCATCCGGCGGTTCTGGCCGTGACCGGCCCGCAACAGTACGAACAAGTGGTGCGCGCCGTGCACGAGGCCGCGCCGCCCGACACGCGCCACGACCCGTACGTGGACCTGGTCCCGCCCCAGGGCATCAAGCTGACCCCGCGCCACTACGCCTACCTGAAGATTTCCGAAGGCTGCAACCACCGCTGCAGCTTCTGCATCATTCCGTCCATGCGCGGCAATCTCGTCAGCCGCCCGATCGGCGACGTCATGGGCGAAGCCCGGCGCCTGGTCGACGCCGGCGTGCGGGAACTGCTGGTCATTTCGCAGGACACCAGCGCCTACGGGGTGGACGTCAAATTCCGCACCGGCTTCTGGGACGGGCGGCCCATCAAGACGCACATGACGCAGCTTTGCCAGGCCCTGTCCGCCTTCGGCGTCTGGGTGCGGCTGCATTACGTTTATCCCTACCCCCACGTCGACGAGGTCATACCCCTGATGGCCGAGGGCAAGCTGCTGCCGTACCTGGACATTCCGTTCCAGCATGCCAGCCCGCGCATCCTGAAGGCCATGAAGCGCCCCGCCTTCGAAGACCGTACGCTGGCCCGCATCAAGGCCTGGCGCCAGGCCTGTCCCGACCTGACCATACGCTCGACGTTCATCGTCGGGTTCCCGGGCGAAACCGAGGAAGATTTCCAGTATCTGCTGGACTGGATGTCCGAGGCGCAACTGGACCGCGTGGGCTGTTTCCAGTATTCGCCGGTGCAGGGCGCGCGCGCCAATGATCTGCCCGATCACGTGCCCGGCGAAGTCAGCCAGGACCGCTGGGATCGCTTCATGGCGCACCAGCAGGCCATTTCGACCGCGCGCCTGGCGCGCAAGGTCGGCAGGGAAATCGACGTGCTTGTCGATGAGGTCAATGAAGACGGAATCGTCGGGCGTTCCAGCGCCGACGCCCCCGAGATCGACGGCAATGTGTTCGTGCGCAGCGGCCACCCCGTCAAGCCCGGCCAGTTCATCCGCGCCCGCGTGACCGATTCGGACGAATACGACCTGTACGCCCAAGCGTTGTGACCGGCCGGCGCACATCCGGGGCCGCCGGCGCCGACCTGATCCCCCGGCGCGTCACGCGCCGGGCTGCCAGCCCCGCACAAAAGCGGCGGCATCCTGCGCCTTTCCGCCAGCCTTCTGCAATACCCGCAGGCGCAAGACGCCATCGCCCGTGGCCACGTCTATGCCTTGCGCCGTCACCGCCTGGATGTCCCCCGGGGCCACGCCGGCGGGACCGGCCAGCGCCTGGACGCTCCAGACCTTGACCGGCCCGGTCAGGCCAGGCAGGGCCATGGTGGCGCCCGGCGCCGGATTGAAGGCGCGCACGCGGCGCTCAAGCACGCGGGCGGGCTGGGAAAAATCCAGCGGCGCCTCGGTCTTGAGCAGCTTGGCGGCGTAGGTGACGCCATCGGCGGGCTGTGGGGTCGCGACCAGCGTCCCGGCCCGCAACCCGTCGAGCGCCTGCAGCAGGGACCGCGCGCCCAGCGCGGCCAGAGAATCGTGCAGGCTGGCGGCCGTATCCAGACCGGTTATGGGCAAGTCGTTGACGACCAGCATGTCGCCGGTGTCCAGGCCGGCATCCATTTGCATGATGGTGATGCCGGTGCGGGTGTCGCCCGCCTCGATGGCCCGCTGGATCGGGGCCGCCCCGCGCCAGCGCGGCAACAGGCTGGCATGGATGTTGAAACAGCCGTGCGCCGGCAAGGACAACGTCCACTGCGGCAAAATCAAACCGTAGGCCGCAACCACCATCAGGTCGGGGGCCGCCTTCTGCAGCGCATCCCGCGCCTGGCGGGCATCGTCGGGGAAGCGCCCGTCCAGTTTCAGGCCGCGCGGCTGGCACACCGGCACGCCGGCAGCCAGGGCGGACTGCTTGACGGGGCCAGGAAGCAGCTTCAACCCGCGGCCGGAAGGCCGGTCGGGCTGCGTCAGGACCAGGGGAACCGTGTGCCCGGCGGCCAGAATTGCATCCAGGGCGACGCGGGCGAAATCGGGAGTGCCGGCAAAGACGATCCGCATGAAGGGGCCGGCCTCAGGCCCGCTGGATTTCGCGTTCCTGCTTGCGCAGGCGGGTCAGGATGCGGTTCTGCTTCAGAGGCGACAGATATTCGACGAACACCTTGCCCAGCAAATGGTCCAGTTCGTGCTGCACGCACACCGCCAGCAGGCCCTCGGCGTCGAACTCGCGAGATTCGCCCTGTTCATCGAGGGCCCGTACGCGTATCCGGGAAGCGCGCTGCACTTCGTCGTAGATGCCGGGCACCGACAGGCAGCCTTCCTCGAACACCTGCTGCTCGTCGCTCTTCCAGAGGATTTCCGGATTGATCAGCACGTGCAGGTCGTTGCCGTCTTCCGAGATGTCTATGACCACCACGCGCTCGTGCACGTCGACCTGCGTCGCGGCCAGCCCTATTCCCGGCGCGGCATACATGGTTTCGGCCATATCGCGCACCAGCGTGCGGATACGGTCGTCGACCTGCGCCACCGGCTTGGCAACCTTGTGCAGGCGCCGGTCCGGGTATCGAAGAATAGGTAGTAAAGCCATAAGGCAAATCCAGATACGTGCTTCCAACTCTCTATAATAAAACAACTTTGGGGTAAATTCAGGCCCGGGACGCCGCCGCGCGATACACGGCACGGAGCTTTTTGCGCGGCCGGGGGGCAAAACCGCCCCCGCCGTGCCACACTAACACATGCCTACGCACCCAACCCTCTCCGATCAGGAACTCGACGCCTGGATACGCCTGTCGCTGGAACCCGGACTGGGGCCCGCCCAGGCGCGCAACCTGCTGGCCGCCATCGGGCTGCCGCAAGACATCTTCGCGCTGTCGGCCGGCGCGCTGGCCAAATTCGTGCCGCACGACCTGGCCCGCCAGCTTGGCCTGCAGGCCCGCGACGACATCGCGGCCCTGATCGCGCAAACGCGGCAATGGCTGGCCCAGCCCGGCCATCACATCGTCACGCTGGCCGACCCCGGCTACCCCTCGGCCCTGCTCGACATCTACGACCCGCCGCTGCTGCTGTACGTCAACGGCCGCCCCGAGCTGCTATCGCGCCCGGGCATCGCCATTGTCGGGGCCCGCAACGCCAGTGCCGGCGGCACGGACAACGCCACGGCTTTCGCGCGCTACCTGGCGCAGCGCGGATGGTGCATCGTCAGCGGCCTGGCGGTGGGCATAGACGCCGCCGCGCATCGGGGGGCCATGCAGGCCGGCCCCCAAGGCGCGGGCACTGTGGCCGTGATGGGCACGGGCATCGACATCGTGTATCCCGCCCGCCATTGCGACCTGGCGCACCAGATCGCCGAACACGGCGCGCTGGTCTCCGAACTTCCCCTGGGCACCCACGCCTTGCCGTACCAGTTTCCCAAGCGCAATCGCATCGTGGCCGGGCTGGCCCGCGGCGTGCTGGTGGTCGAAGCCGCCCGGCAAAGCGGTTCGCTGCTGACCGCGAAACTCGCCACCGAGGCGGGCCGCGAGGTATTCGCCATCCCGGGGTCCATACATTCGCCGCTGTCGCGCGGTTGTCACGCGCTGATCCGCCAGGGCGCCAAACTGGTCGAATCCGGCCAGGACATCCACGACGAACTGGGCCACGCCGCGCCGGCCCCGGAAACCGCCGCCCCCGAACGGGCTCCCCGCCGGCCCGCACCCGAAAACGCTAAAATGCCGGGCGGGGCCGTCAACGAAGATCAGGCCGCCGTGCTGGACGCGCTGGGCTATGATCCGGTCAGCGCCGACACTTTGCGCGAGCGCACCGGGTTCGATCTGCCGCTGCTGAACCACTGCCTGCTCCAGCTTGAGCTGGACGAACGCATCGCGCGTCAGGACGACGGACGATTCCTGCGCCGCTGACGCGCCCGTCGGCCGGCCGTCGCGCCAGGCGCCCCCGTCATCGCCGGATCACGTATCAAGGACATTTTTGCCATGCCATTTCCCGATAGCGTCAAAATCGTCGAGGTCGGTCCCCGCGACGGACTGCAGAACGAAAAAACGGTCATTCCGGCCGCCGTCAAGATCGACCTGGTCGACCGGCTTTCGGGCGCGGGTTTTCGCAACATCGAAACCACGTCTTTCGTGTCGCCCAAGTGGGTGCCGCAAATGGCCGACGCCGCCGAAGTCATGGCGTCCATCACACGCCGTCCCGGCACGATCTACTCGGTGCTCACGCCCAACATGCGCGGCTTCGAGGCCGCAACCGCGGCCCGGGCCGACGAAGTGGTCATTTTCGGGGCCGCCAGCGAAGCATTTTCGCAGCGCAACATCAACTGTTCCATCGCCGAATCGATCGCCCGCTTCGAGCCCGTGGCCCAGGCCGCGAAAGCGGCGGGGATGCGCCTGCGCGGCAGCATCAGCTGCGCCCTGGACTGCCCCTACCAGGGACCCACGCCGGTGGCTGCGGTGCTCGACGTCGTCCGGCGCATGCAGGCGCTGGGTTGCGACGAAATCGATATTGCCGACACCATAGGAACCGGAACGCCCGGGCATGTGGCCAAACTCTTTCGGGCCGTAAGCGAAATCGCCGACCTGGCCACCATTTCCGGGCATTTCCACGATACGTACGGCCAGGCGCTGGCCAACATCATGGCGGCCCTGGAAGCGGGCGTCACCATTTTCCACTCGTCGGTCGCCGGCCTGGGGGGCTGCCCCTACGCCAAGGGCGCCACCGGCAATGTCGCCACGGAAGACGTGCTGTACCTGATGCGGGGCCTGGACATAGACACCGGCGTGGACCTGGATGCCGTGGTGGACATAGGTCAGTGGATTTCCGGACATCTGGACCGCAAGGCGGTCAGCCGCGCGGGCAACGCCCTGGCGGCGCGCAAGGCCAACGCATGAAGCTGCCCGGCGCAGGGCCCACACCCGAAGAACATGCCGCCCTGCTCGACGAAATAGGCCCGCTGCCCATACGCGGCATGGCCTGGCCGATGTGGACCAAGGTTCTGGCCTGGCTGATCCTGATTTTCATCGCCGCCCAGCTTTTCCGCGCGGCCACGGGTCCGCAGGCACATCACATCAGCCACGCCGTCGCGGCATGCCTGATCGTGGGTTTTCTGGCGCTGGTCGTCGTCGGCCGTTTCATGATGTTTTCGGAAACGCAGATTACCGACGACGGGATAGAGCAGTCGTGGATCACGCGGCGCAAGATCTCATGGAGCGAAATCCATTTCGCGAAATTCGTCCCGCTGCTGGCCTCGAAGCGCCTGGTGTGCTTTACCGCCACCGGGCGCCCGGTGGTGTTCCAGGCGGGCACGCGCCAGTTGCAGATCGCGTTCGCCCGCATTTCCCTGGTATACCGCCGCAGGCCTCCCGGCCGGTAGCGGGCGAACGCAAAGGCAATCCGCCTAGCGTATCGGCAAGGCGTACATCAGCCCGCCGTTGGTCCACAAGGCGTTCAGGCCGCGCTGTATCTTCAGCGGGCTGCCCATGCCGACATTGCGCTCGAAGCTCTCGCCGTAGTTGCCCACCTGCTTGACGATATTGTAGGCCCACTTGTCGTCCACGCCCATGTTCTTGCCGGCGCCAGGCGTCACGCCCAGCAGGCGCTTGACGTTCGGGTTGTTGCTTTTGAGTTCCTGATCGACGTTTTTCGAGGTCACACCCAATTCCTCGGCTTCGATCATGGCGTCGAGCGACCACTTGACGATGTTCAGCCAGCCATCGTCGCCCTGGCGCACGAACGGCCCCAGCGGTTCTTTCGAGATGATCTCGGGCAGCACGACATAGTCGTCCGGGTTCTTCATCTTCGAGATGCGGATGGACGCCAGCCCCGACGCGTCGGTGGTGAAGACGTCGCAGCGTCCCGATGCGAAGGCATTGACCACCTCGTTGAACTGCTCGATGACCACGGGCTTGTACTTGACGTTATGCGCCCTGGCCCAGTCGGCCATGGTGTTCTCGTTGGACGTGCCGGTCTGCATGCACACCGTTGCGCCGTTGAGTTCCTTCGCGCTTTTCACCCCAAGCGACTTGGGCACCAGGAAGCCCTGGCCGTCGTAGAAATTCACGCCCGCCGCAATCGCGCCCAGGGCGGTGTCGCGTTGCTGGGTTACCGTGGTGTTGCGGGTAAGCACGTCGATTTCGCCGGACTGCAGCGCCGTGAAGCGCTGCTGCGAATTAAGCGGAACGGCCTTGAACTTGCTTGCGTCGCCAAATACCGTGGCCGCCACGGCACGGCACATGTCCACGTCCAGGCCCTTCCACTGCCCCTTGGAGTCGGGCGCGGAAAACCCCGCGAAACCGGTGGTCACACCGCACTGGACGTAGCCGCGCTTCTTGACGACATCCAGCGTATTGGCCTGCGCGAACTGCGCCATGGCCATCACGGCCAGCGCGCCGGCGGCATATTTCAGGTAGCGCATGGAATTTCCCCTTCACTGAAAGTGCGTTGATCGGTAGCGATTCTGATCGCATGATACTGCAATCCATTGAGGGCGAAAGCGAATTTGCTTATTCGTCATTGCGCGCATCCCGGAGGCCGCGAGGCGGGCCGTCAGTCCAGCTTGATGCCCGCGGTCTTGATGACCCGGGCCCATTCGGCGCGCTGCTGGTCGGCGTACTTCTTGAAGTCGGACGACGACATGGGCATGGGTTCGACCCCCATGGCGCGGATCTTGGCGCCGACGTCCCCGGACTTGAGCACCGCCTGCAGGTCGGCGTCGAGCTTCCGGACCACGGCCTGCGGCATTCCCGCCGGACCCACCACACCCTGCCAGGCATACGCGGTGAAATTCTTCACCCCGGCCTGGGCCATGGTCGGCACGTCGGGCAGCAGGGCCAGGCGCTCGGGCGTGGCCGTGGCCAATACCCGCAATTTCCCCGCCTTGATGTTCGACAGGGCCGCGGCACTGTCGACGAACGCCATGTCGACCTGGCCGCCCAGCAGGTCCTTGATCGCGGGCGCCGCGCCCTTGTAGGGCACGTTCATGATCTTGACCCCCGCGCGCTGCTTGAACATTTCAAGCGCCAGGTGATGCGGCGAGCCGTTGCCCGCCGATGCCGAGGTCAATTTCCCCGGCGATTTGCGCGCCGCGTCGATCACATCCTGGACCGTCTTGAACGGCGAGTTCTGGTTTACCGCCAGCATGAGCGGGAAGCGGGCCAGTCCGCCGATATACGTGAATTTTTGCGGGTCGTATTGCAGCCGGGAATACAGCGAAGGGTTGTAGGCCAGGGTGCCCGAATCGGCCGTGCCGACGGTATAGCCGTCGGGCTTGGCGCGCTCGATGTAGGTGGCGCCGATGATGGTCGCCGCCCCCGGCTTGTTCATGACGACGACGGTCTGGCCCAGTTTGGCCTGCAGCGCGCTGCCGACCGTGCGGGCGATGATGTCCGACCCGCCGCCCGCCGAATAGGGCACGACCCAGTCCACGGCCCTGTCGGGCCACGAGGCGGCCGAGGCCGAACCCGCCAGGCCCACGGCCAGAACCAGAACCAGATTTTTCAATAGCTTGGACATACCGGCTTCTCCTTATGCTTTATGTTTATGTGTATGTGCGTGTTCCAAAAATCGCGGAACCGATCCGGATTTCGGTGGAACCCTCTTCTATGGCCAGCTCGAAGTCGCCGCTCATGCCCATGGACAATCGCGTCAGATTCGCCGCGCCCTGGTCGCGCAAGCGGTCGCGCCACTGGCGCAGCGTGCGAAAGCACGCCCGCACCGCGCCGGTATCGCTGGAATTCACGGCCATGGTCATCAAGCCCCGGACGCGCAAAGTGTCGAATTCGGCCAGCTGCGCCAGAAAAGCCGGCAATTCGTCGGGGGCGAGGCCGAACTTGCTGGGCTCGGGCGAGGTCTTGACCTGCACCAGGACGTCTATGGCGCGGCCTTCGAGCAGCAGGCGCCGATTCAGCGCCCGAGCCAGGTCCAGGCGGTCCAGCGACTGGACTTCGGACACCAGCCGGGCGGCTTCCTTGGCCTTGTTGGTCTGCAAATGGCCAATCATGACCCAGTCCGCATGGACCTGGGCGGCTTTCCAATCGATTTCCTGGGTCTTGTTCTCGCCGAAGCGGGTCAGCCCCAGGGACATGGCCGTGCGCACATGTTCCAGGCCGAACGTCTTGCTGACGGGCAGAAGGACGACGTCGTCGGGAGAGCGGCCCGCGCGCTCGCAGGCGGCGGCCATGCGCGCGCGGATCGCGTCGAGCCGGGCGGCCATGGCGGCGCGCCCCTGGGCATCGGGCAGAACGGGGCCGGCCTGGACGGCGGCGCCGGAAGATGAAGAAACAGAATCGGACATAAGGGTCGTGTCGCCAATGCAGAAACAGCGTCAATGCCCTTACCATACAACAAGATGCGCCGATCCGCAGGCGCAACGCCCCCGACTCGTCGTCAGCGCACCATGCCGGCGGCGGCCGTCTGGTGCGTAGCCGGATCGATCAGGATGAACGCGCCCGTGGCCGGGCATTCGTCGTACGTATCCACGGCCAGGCTGTCGCGCGACAGGATGGTGACCCGGCCTATGTCGTTCATGTCCAGCGCGCCGCCGGCCTGGACATTCTGCAGTTCATGAATGTCGCGCCGGGTATGCACCGCCTTGACGCGGGCCTGCGTCAGGCGCGTGCCCTGTTTCAGCAGATAGGGACGCTGCATGCTTAGCGCCTGCTGGTCCAGCCAGCACAGGTCGGCCTGGAATTCGCGCACGATTTTCACGGGATCGTCCCGGGCCACGATCAGGTCGCCGCGCGATACGTCGATGTCCCGATCGAGCAGCACCGTGACGCTGTCCCCGGGCCGGGCCCAGGCTTCGTCCCGGTCCAGGCGCAACAGCCGCGCCACGCGGGCCTGGGCGCCCGAGGGCAGTACCGTAACCGCATCGCCCACGGCCAGGCGACCGCCGGCCAACTGGCCGGCGTAGCCCCGGAAGCCGCTGGCGCCGTGGCGTATCACCCACTGCACGAAAAACCGCGGCGCCTTCAGGCGCGCGGGCTCTTCCACCGCCAGGTTCTCCAGCAGGGCAAGCAGCGGCAGGCCGTCGTACCAGGGCGTGTTCCCGGAACGGGTCACCACGTTGTCGCCCTTCAGGGCCGACAGGGGAACGATATGGAAGGCGTCTATGCCCAGCTTGTCGGCAAGTTCCCGGTAGGCGCCGCGAACCTGCTCGAACAACGGCGCGCTCCAGTCCACCAGATCCATTTTGTTGACGGCCACCACGATGTGCCTGATGCCCAGGAGCCTGGCCAGGGCGCTGTGGCGCTTGGTCTGGGCCAGAAGCCGGCCTTCGCTGACCCGGCTGGCGTCGATCAGGATGATGGCGACCTGCGCCGTGGAAGCTCCCGTGACCATGTTGCGCGTGTATTGCTCGTGGCCGGGCGCGTCGGCGATGATGAACTTGCGCAGCGGCGTGGCAAAGTACCGGTATGCCACGTCTATCGTGATGCCCTGCTCGCGCTCGGCCTCCAGGCCGTCGGTCAGCAGCGCCAGGTCCAGGGCCTGCTGATCGTCGACGCGCTTGTACTTGGAGCGGGCAATCGCGGAAATCTGGTCGGCGAACACGCCTTTGCTGTCGTAGAGCAAGCGGCCGATCAGCGTGGACTTGCCGTCATCGACCGAGCCCGCCGTAATCAGGCGCAAAACGCCCGTGTCCGTCGTACTGTTCCAGGATTCGTTCACCGCATTCATCAGAAATACCCCAATTTTTTCCGCCGCTCCATCGAGGCTTCGGATGTCTGGTCGTCCATGCGCGTGGCGCCGCGCTCGGTCAAGGTCGAGACCACGGTTTCGGCGATGATGGCCTCGGGGCTATCGGCCGTGGACGCCACCGGGCAGGTGCACGACACATCGCCCACCGTGCGAAACCGCACGCTGAGCGTCTCGGAGGTCTCGCCGGGACGCACCGGCGTAAGCGGCGTCACCGGGGCCAGCAGCCCGTTGCGGCGGACTACCTCGCGCTGGTGCGCGTAATAGATCGACGGCAGCGCCAGGCGTTCCTGGGCGATGTATTGCCACACATCCAGCTCGGTCCAGTTCGAAATGGGGAACACGCGCATGTTCTCGCCCTTGTGCACGCGGGTGTTGAACAGGTTCCACAGTTCCGGGCGCTGCGCCTTGGGATCCCACTGGCCGAACTCGTTGCGAAACGAAAATACCCGTTCCTTGGCCCGCGCCTTTTCTTCGTCTCGGCGCGCGCCGCCGATGCAGGCGTCAAAGCCGAATTCCTCTATGGCCTCGAGCAGCGTGGTGGCCTGCGCGGCGTTGCGCGAATCGTTCTCGCGGCGCAGCACCACCGTGCCGCGCGTGATCGAATCCTCGACCTGGCGCACGATCAGCGTCTCGCCGACGCGGGCGATGTGTTCATCCCGGAAAGTGATCACCTCGTCGAAATTGTGGCCCGTATCGATATGCATCAGGGGAAACGGCAGCCCCGACGGGCGAAATGCTTTTTCGGCCAGGCGCAGCAGCACCACGGAATCCTTGCCGCCGGAAAACAGCAGAACGGGCCGTTCGCACTCGGCGGCCACTTCGCGCAATATGTAGATCGCCTCGGACTCGAGCCAATCCAAGTGTGTTCTGGGAGTCAATTCACCCATATGAAACCTCTTGAAAATTCAGTCGGACACGCACCGTCAGGAAGACGCCGGCGCCACGGAACGCAGGTTTCCCGCATGCAGGCCGCATTCCCTGGAAGCGGTCTGTTCCCACCACCAGCGCCCGGCGCGCTCGTCCTCGTCGGCGCGCACGGCGCGGGTACAGGGTTCGCAGCCTATGGACGGATAGCCCTGGTCGTGCAGCGGGTTGTAGGGGATATCCAGCGCCCGCACCACGGACCAGACCTGGTCGCTGTCCCAGTCGCGCAGCGGGTTGTATTTCAGCAGGCCGAACACCTCGTCGAATTCCCGTTCCTGAAGATGGACGCGGGTCTGCGACTGCGCGCGCCGCTGCCCCGTCAGCCAGGCCGAGCGGCCCTTTAGCGCCTGGCGCAATGGCTCGACCTTGCGGATCGCGCAACAGGCCTTGCGCAGATCCACGCTTTCGTAGAAGGCGAAGGCGCCGTGCCGGCCCACGTGATCGGCCACCGCCTCGGGGTCGGGCCTGAGCACGTCCAGCGCCACGCCGTAGCGCTGGGCGATGGTGTCGATCATGCCCAGGGTTTCCACGGGCAGCCGTCCGGTATCCAAAGTGAAGACGCGTATCGGCAAACCGTCCTGGAAGATGGCATGGGACAAGAGCATGTCTTCCACCCCCAGCGACGACGCCAGCGCGGCATCGGGGTGCCGCGCGGAAATTTCCGCGAGCCGGTGGCGCAAGGCCGCCCACAACTGCCGTGTTGCCGGATCCTGGATGGAAAGGGATGGTTCAGATGAAGTATGCAAACCGTGTGCCGGCGCGCCGCAAGACGCGCCACCCATAATCGATAAGGCCACAGTCTGACCCGCGCGCCGTGTTATGGGAACGATTTAATGGTTAAGTAGTTATGGCTGGCAGCCATAAGGACGCGCCGCGGCGGCGCGAACCTAGCCGCGGCTGGCGACCCAGACGCCCCCGGCGGCGATCACCATGCCCAGCCAGGCCGCGGGCGGCATGGCCTCGCCCAGCAACAGCATGCCCATCAGGGCCGCGCCCGGCGGCACCAGGAAAAACAGCGACGATACGCGCGCGGCCTGCTGCCGGCGCACCATGGCCAGCAGCAGCGAAATCGAGATCAGGGAATTGCACACGACCAGATACGCCAGGGCGCTGGAGAACTGCCACGTCCAGTCTATGTGCGGCGTTTCGGTCAACAAGGCCAGCGGCAGGCAAAACACCAGGCCCACCGAACACTGCACCAGGTTCGCCCCGATGGCGTGCGCCTGCTGGCTGTGCCGCTTTTCATACAGCACGCCCGCCGTCATGCCCAGCAGCGCGCACAGGGCGAACGCCACGCCCCATGGCGAGGCCAGTTCGATACTGGATTTCGCGGCAATGACCGCCACCGCGCCGGCCAGGCCCAGAGCCAGACCGCACCATTGCTTGAGACGCACTTTCTCGCCCGTAAGCATCGGCGAGGCGATCCCCACCAGTATGGGCTGCATGGACACGATCAGCGCGATGCCGCCGGCCGACAGCCCCGCCTTCATGCCCAGGAAGGCCGTGCTGAAATACACGAACTGGATCAGGAAGCCCACCACGCACAGATCCAGCCACTGGCGTGCGGTTCGCGGCAGGGGAAAGCGAAACGCCAGTTGCAGCGGCAGCAGCACGGCGACGACACAGGCATACCGCATCGAAAGCAGCAGCAGCGCGGGCGCATAGTGCAGGCCGACCTTGACGACCGCGAATCCCGAAGACCAGAACAGGACGAAAACGAACGGGGCGCCGAACCGCCACCAGATACCCGAGCCTTGCGCCGGGGAAAGAGAAGAAGCCATGAACGTGCCTGCTTGCGCCTTTTGCGTGTGCCGGCGAAGAAGAACTCCCGCCGCATGGCGACCAACTATAAAGCATAACGCCCACCGGTTCGCGCTCCCATCGGGGTCATCCCCGTCGCCAGGCCGGCGGTTCTTGGGCAGAATGAACCAGGACATGGGATCGGCGGTCCAACAAACTGTTGTGAACGTGCAATGAATCGGGCCGGCATCAATACGACCCTATTTAATCGACCCGCATTTTAATTGGGGACATAGTAAGCTAGGCGCACTAAAATGGTCCCCGTTCTTCTTCGTTTCCACTTCAACGCTTAAGGTCCACACCATGTCAGAACATCGCGCGCACACGCTTCCCTCGTACTTGAACCACAGCCATCTGGGCCCCTGGGGAACGTACCTGGAACAGGTCGACCGCGTCACGCCGTACCTGGGACGCCTGACCAAGTGGGTCGAAACCCTGAAGCGCCCCAAGCGCGCGCTTATCGTGGACGTGCCCATCGAACTGGACAACGGCACGATCGCCCACTTCGAGGGCTATCGCGTGCAGCACAATACCAGTCGCGGTCCGGGCAAGGGCGGCGTGCGCTTCCACCAGGACGTCACGCTGTCCGAAGTGATGGCGCTATCGGCCTGGATGTCGGTCAAATCAGCCGCCGTCAACCTGCCGTTCGGCGGCGCCAAGGGGGGCATCCGCATCGATCCGCGCAATTATTCCCGCGCCGAGCTCGAACGCATCACGCGCCGCTACACCAGCGAGATCGGCGCCATCATCGGGCCCAACAAGGACATCCCGGCGCCCGACGTGAACACCAATGCCCAGACCATGGCCTGGATGATGGACACCTACTCCATGAACGAAGGCAGCACCACCACCGGCGTCGTCACGGGCAAGCCGGTGTCGCTGGGCGGCAGCCTGGGGCGTGTCGAAGCCACCGGCCGCGGCGTATTCGTCGTGGGTTGCGAAGCGGCGCGCGACGCGGGCATCCCGCTGCAGGGCGCGCGAGTGGTCGTCCAGGGCTTCGGGAACGTGGGCGGCACCGCCGCGCGCCTGTTCTATGAAGTGGGCGCCAAAGTCATCGCCGTGCAGGACCACACCGGCTGCGTGCACAACGCCCACGGGCTGGACGTGCTGGCGCTGCTGAACCACGTCGAGAAGAACGGCGGCGTGGTCGGCGCACCCGATACCGACAGCCTGACCGCCGACGAATTCTGGGCCCTGGAAACCGAATTCCTGATTCCGGCGGCCCTGGAAGGCCAATTGAACAAGAAAAACGCCGATTCCATACGCGCCAAAATCGTGATCGAAGGCGCCAACGGCCCCACCACCCCCGAAGCCGACGACGTCCTCAGCGGCAAGGGTACGATCATCGTGCCCGACGTGCTGGCCAACGCGGGCGGGGTCACGGTCAGCTACTTCGAATGGGTGCAGGACTTCTCCAGCTTCTACTGGACCGAGACCGAAATCAACCACAGGCTCGAGGCCATGATGAAAGCCGCCTATGCGTCGACCTCGTCCGTGGCCAAAGAGCACAACGTATCGCTCAGGACCGCGGCCTTCATCGTGGCGTGCACCCGTATCCTGGAAGCGCGCGAAGTGCGCGGCCTGTACCCCTGATGCCGCCTCTCCCCCGGAAGGGGGAGACAGCCGCGCCGCGGATGCCAAGCACTGGCTTAAAATCGTCACGACCCGACCGGAAATGACCACAAGCCTATGAAAGACGCATCGCCACCGCCTCATATCGTCCTGCTGGGCACCGGCGGCACCATCGCCGCCACGGCGCCCGGCGCCGCCACGCTTGCGGGCTATACCGTCACCGAGGGCATAGAAGCCCTGACGGCCGCGGTGCCCGGGATCGCCACGCTGGCCCGCATCGAATGCCGGCAAGTGTTCAACGAGGACAGCCGCGCCATCACCAACAAGATGCTTCTGCGGCTGGCCGCGCGCGCGGACGCGGTACTGGCCGATCCGGACGTGGACGGCATCGTCATCACCCACGGCACCGACACGCTGGAAGAAACCGCCTACTTCCTGAACCTGACCCTGAAAACCGCCAAACCCGTGGTCGTGGTCGGCGCCATGCGGCCCGGCTCGGCCATCAGCGCCGATGGCCCCCTGAACCTGTACAACGCCGTCTTCCTGGCGTCCCAGCGCCAGGCCGGCGGGCTGGGCGTGCTGGTGCTGCTCAACGACCGCGTGCATGCCGCGCGCTTCGTGACCAAGTCCCATACCACGCAGGTCGATGCCTTCGACGCCGCCGAACAAGGCTGCCTGGGCCAGGTGCACGACGGCCGGCTGCATCTGTATCAGGCGCCGATGCGCGCGCATACGCTGGACACCGATTTCAGCCTGGCGGGGTTCAAGACCCTGCCCAGGGTGGATATCATCTACGACCATCAGGACGCTGGCCTGCACCTGTACCAGGCATCCATCCAGGCAGGCGTCCAAGGCATCGTCGTGGCCGCCTGCGGCAACGGCAGCCTGTCCCCGCAGGCGGAAAAAGGCCTGCGCCTGGCTGTCAGGCAAGGCATCGCCTGTGTACGCGCAAGCCGGGTCGGGTCGGGCGCCGTGTCCCCCGGCGCCGGAGACGCCAGGCGGGGCCTGGTCTGCGCCGGCTCGCTCAACCCCCAGAAGGCGCGCGTACTGCTGATGCTGGCGTTGACGCGGACCGCCGACCGGGCGCAAGTGCAGGCGTATTTCGACCGTTACTGACCCGGGCCGCTAAAGCGCCTGCAGCGTGCGCACGCTTTCAAAGCGCCGCGTGCAGCCGCTGATGGGGTCGATGAACTCGACGGCGCGCGCCAGAAGCTGCAAGGGCCTGCTGAAATCGCCGGCATCGGCCCGGCTCGCCAGTTCAGGATAGAACGCATCGTTGCGGATAGGGATGCCCAGGGCGCTCATGTGCGCGCGCAACTGGTGTTTGCGCCCCGTGCTCGGACGCAGGCGATACAGTCCGGACCCGTCCATTTCTTTGATCAGCTCGATATGGGTTTCGCTGTTGATGTCGCCCGCCGTCTCCTGCACGGTGAAATGGCCCGGACGAGCCTGCAAACGGCTGCGGTGCACCAAGGGAAACGACAGGTCGGCCCGCAGCGGAGCCACGGCCTCGTACTCCTTGGCGACACGGCGCGACTGGAACAGCGTCTGGTAGGCGCCGCGGCTGGCGGGATCCACGCAAAACAGCATCACGCCCGCCGTGTCCCGGTCGAGCCGGTGCACGGGGCTGACCGAGGGCAGATCCAGCAGGGTCCGCAGCCGCACCAGCGCGGTTTCCTTCAAGTAGCGCCCGCCGGGGATGCTGGCCAGGAAATGCGGCTTGTCGATCACGACCAGGTGCGCGTCTCGGTGCAGCACCGTAATGTCGAACGGCACGGACGCCTCGTCGGGCACCTCGCGGTAGTACCACAGCCAGCGATAAGGCCGATAAGCGCTTTCACCCGTCTGCGGCAGTCCAGACTGGTCGACGATGCCGCCCTGGGCCAGGCGCTGGCGCAATACCTGGGAAGCGATGTAGGGGAAGCGCTGGAGCAGGAAATCCAGCAGCGTGGGCCATGGCCCCGGCGGCAGGAATACGCGGCTGGGCGCCACGCCATCGCGCACAGGCAACGGAGCGTCCAACCCGACCTACTCCGCGGTCCAGTCCAGGATCACCTTGCCGCTCTGGCCCGAGAGCATGGCGTCGAAACCGTCCTGGAACCGGCCGGCCGCAAAGCGGTGCGTAATGATGGGCGAGATGTCCAGCCCGCTTTGCAGCATGGCGACCATCTTGTACCAGGTCTCGAACATTTCGCGGCCATAGATGCCCTTGATCTGCAAACCTTTGAAAATCACCTGGCTCCAGTCCACGCCGAACTGCGCGGGGGGAATGCCCAGCATGGCGATCTTGCCGCCGTGATTCATGTGTTCGAGCATATCGATGAACGCGCCGGGCACGCCGGACATTTCCAGGCCCACATCGAAACCCTCGGTCATGCCCAATTCGTTCGCGACGTCGGTCAGTGTTTCGCGCGCCACGTTCACCGTGCGGGTCGCCCCCATCCGGCGGGCCAGATCCAGCCGATAGTCGTTGACGTCGGTGATGACCACATTGCGCGCCCCCACATGGCGGGCAATGGCCACCGCCATGGCGCCGATCGGCCCGGCGCCGGTGATCAGCACGTCCTCGCCCACCAGGTCGAAGGCCAGCGCGGTATGGGTGGCATTGCCGAACGGGTCGAAAATGGCGGCCAGATCATCGGAAATGTCGTCGGGGATCTTGAAGGCATTGAAGGCGGGCAGCGCCAGGTAGTCGGCGAACGCGCCCGGCCGGTTCACGCCCACGCCCTGCGTATTGCGGCACAAATGGCGGCGCCCGGCGCGGCAGTTGCGGCAATGCCCGCAGGTAATGTGCCCTTCGCCCGAGACGCGATCGCCGATCTTCAGGCCGCTGACTTCCTGGCCGACCTCGACGATTTCACCCACGTATTCGTGCCCGACCTGCATGGGCACGGGAATCGTCCTCGCGGCCCAGTCGTCCCATTTCCAGATATGGATGTCGGTGCCGCAAATGGCTGTCTTGCGAATCCGGATCAGCACATCGTTATGGCCTATGGCCGGCCGCGGCATCGTCGCCAGGGACAGGCCCGCGGCGGGTTCAAGTTTTGCCAATGCTCGCATCATGCGCTCCATATCCAGCCTGTCAGGCGATCACGCCCAGGCGCCGGCCCACGCGCGCGAACGCATCGACCGCCGCATCGATCTGTTCCGGCGTATGCGCCGCGCTCATTTGCGTGCGTATGCGCGCGCGCCCCTTGGGCACCACCGGATACGAAAACCCGGTAACGTACACGCCCTCGCGCAACAGCTGGTCGGCCATTTCACCGGCCAGGCGGGCCTCGCCCAGCATGACCGGAATGATGGGGTGGCCGCCCGGAACCAGATCGAACCCCAGCGCCGACATGGCCGCCCGGAACCGCCGCCCGTTGGCATGCACGCGCCGGCGCAGCTCGGCGCCCTCGGCGCTTTGCAGCAAGTCCAGCACCCGCAAGGACGCCGCCACGATGCCCGGCGCCAGGGAATTGGAAAACAGATAGGGGCGCGAACGCTGCCGCAGCAGTTCGACCACCGAGGCATGCGCCGCCACGTAGCCGCCCGACGCGCCCCCCAGGGCCTTGCCCAGCGTGCCGGTCAGCATGTGCACACGGCCCCGGACCTTGCAATATTCGGGGGTGCCTCGCCCCTGCTCGCCGATGAACCCCACGGCGTGCGAGTCGTCGACCATGACCATGGCGCCGTATCGTTCGGCCAGGCCGCAAATCGATTTCAGGTCGGCAATGATGCCATCCATGGAAAACACGCCGTCGGTGGCCACCAGCTTGAATCGCGCGCCGTCGCGGTCGGCCTGCCGCAATTGCGTCTCCAGGTCGGCCATGTCGTTGTTGGCGTAGCGATAGCGCCTGGCCTTGCACAGGCGCACGCCGTCGATGATGCTGGCGTGGTTCAGCGCGTCGCTGATGATCGCGTCGTTCTCGTCGAGCAGCGCTTCGAACAGGCCGCCATTGGCGTCGAAGCAGCTGGAATACAGGATGGCGTCGTCCATGGACAGAAACCCGGCCAGTTCGCGTTCCAGCTTCTTGTGTCCGCTTTGCGTGCCGCAAATGAAGCGCACCGACGCCAGGCCGTAACCCGCCTCGTCCATGCCCTGCTTGGCGGCGGCCACCAGGCGGGCGTCGTCGGCCAGGCCCAGATAGTTATTGGCGCAGAAATTAAGCACCGACGCGCCTTCGGCCAGACCCACCCGCGCCGACTGGGGGCTGGCGATGACGCGTTCGGCCTTGTAGAAGCCATCGGCGCGCAGCTGCCCAAGCTGGCGCTGCACATGGTCAATGAATTCCATCCTCGTCTCCGAAACAACCGCGGATCTGGTTACTATACACAGATATCTTCCGCAGGCGGCCCGACATGCTATTTCGCCAGTTCTTCGATCCGGTATCAAGCACCTACACCTACCTCCTGGCGTCGCGACGCAACGGGGAAGCGGTCATCATCGATCCGGTGAAGGAACGGCTGGACCAGTACCGGACCCTCATCGACCAGCTGGGCCTGGGCCTGCTCTACGCGATCGACACCCATACCCACGCCGACCACGTCACGGCCCTGGGCGATCTGCGCAACACCACCGGCTGCGTCACCATCATGGGGGAATTCTCGAAGGCGGACTGCGTCTCGGAACGCGTGCGGGACGGGCAAGTGCTGGATGTGGACGGCATTCGCCTCCAGGCCATCCACACGCCGGGCCACACCAGCGAATCATTCAGCTTCGTCCTGGATCCGGACGCGCCCAAGGCCGTCTTCACCGGCGACGTACTGCTGATCCGCGGCACCGGCCGCACCGACTTCCAGGAAGGCGACCCGCGCCAATCGTGGGACTCCATCGTCAATACGCTGTTTGCCCTGCCCGAGGACACAACCGTGTACCCCGCGCACGACTACAAGGGCTGGACCGCGTCCAGCATAGGGGAAGAAAAACGCTTCAACCCGCGGCTGGCCGGCAAGACGCAAGCCGAATACGTCGCCATCATGCGAAGCCTGAACCTGCCCAGTCCGAAGATGATGGACATCGCCCTGCCCGCCAACATGGCATGCGGAGCGCTGGACCAGGGCCTTGCCGCGAAAACTATCTAGACGTCGAGCGCGAGCGGTTCGCCACCATCCGGTCGTAGAGCCGCGTGATGATGCCGCTTCCCGTCCTGACGAACAGAAAGGGAAACACGCCGTGGATGAAGGCGGCGAACGCCGCCGCGAACAAGGGGACCCCAAAGGAAAAAGACGCCGCCATATGCTGGAAATAGGTCTCGCCAACCGACTCGGGGTGGGTCTTGAACAGTTGGAGTAGCTTGCTCATGCCGGTCTCGCGCCTTCTATATGCCTGGAAAATATAAGTTAATTATATTTAATTATATAGAAAACGGCCCCCGGGCCAGCGGCCGGGGCCATGCGCCGGATTACTTCTGCAGACGCCGCCTGTCGGCTTCAGACGAGGCCACGGCGGGGGTGATGACCAGCTCCAGCTTGTGCGTTTCGAAGTCCTTGTGCACCGGATCGACGCTGGGCATGGTCTTGGTGGCCTTGGACGACAATTCGTTGAAACGCGAGGTTTTGCCGTACAGGCCCTGCTGGCCCGCGACCGCCGTGACCGTGTCGTTGTACTGGCGGCTGGCCGTGCCCAGCGTCTCGCCAAGCTTTTTCAGGCGCTCGGCCACGACCACGACCTGGTTGTAGATGTCGGCCGCCTTGCTGCTGATTTCGTACGCCTGCTCGTTGCTGCGCGCCACCATCCACAGATTGGCCACTGTCTTGAGAATGGGCATGAGGGTGGTGTGCGACACCATGATCACGTTCTTCTGATAGCCGTAATTGAACAAGCCCTGGTTGTGCTTCAGCGCTTCGATGTAGGCCGGTTCGATGGGCATGAACATCAGTACGAAACTGGGGCTGTGCATGCCGATGAGATTGGTATAGTCCTTGCCGCTCAGGTCGTCGATATGATTCTTGACGGCCTTGACGTGCGCGTCCAGGGCCGCATCGATTTCCGCCTGGGTGCCGGCGGCAATGGCGCGGTCGTAGTCGACCAGCGACACCTTGCTGTCGATCACCAGATGCTTCTGGTCGGGCAGCTTGACGACGAAATCGGGCTGGCGCTGCTGGCCCTGCCCGTCCTTGAAGCGCGGCTGCGATTCATAATGATCGCCGCGCACCAGGCCGGCCTGCTGCAGGGCCATTTCCAGCTGGACTTCGCCCCAGTTTCCGGTGGTTTTCTTGTCGCCCTTCAATGCCGTGGCCAGCGTGTTGGCCTCGGTGCTCATTTTCATGCCGATCTCGAGCACGCGCTTGATTTCCGCCCCCAGCGACACATTGCCGCGCACGGATTCGTCGTGCACCTGGTTGACGCGTTTCTGGAATCCTTCGATCTGCTCGCGAAACGGCTTCAGCATGCTGTCCAGCGACGCCTGGCTGTTGACGGCGAACGTCTTGCCTTTTTCGTCCAGGATCTGATTGGCCAGGTTCTGGAATTCCGTCTTCAATTGCGCCTTGGACTGCTCGAACGAATGTTTGAGCTCTTCGAAATGCGCCACCTTCTGCTTGTAGGTGGTGTTCATTTCCGCCAGTTCTTTGTCCAGCAGGCTGACCCGTTCGCTGGCCGACTGCAGCGCGGCTTCCTTTGCGCACAGGGCGGCCTTGGCCTCTTCCAGGCGTTCGCGCAGGCTGCCGGAATCGGATTCGGCGCGCGCCAGCTGGCGTTCGGTGTGCCCGCGCTCGGCGTCGAGCGCTATGCTTTTCGTGCGCAGCTGTTCCAGGTCGGCGCGCAAAGCGGTGATGATCTCGCCGCGCTGCGTATTGCTGGCCTGTCCAAGCGTCAATTCGGTGCGCAACCGTGCGATAAGGCGCCGAAAACACACGGCGGCGATAAGTCCTCCCGTCAGGAATCCGATCAGCACAAACAGCGCGCCAGCCATTCCAGGGGTCAGTTCAGTCACGGTCATCCTCCTGTGAACATCCTCCGGCGATACGAAACGCGCCGGCTTGTCTCGGTATAACGTAGTAGTGTCGACGCGCGAAACTCGTTGCGCTATGCGCTATATGTATGCGGCCAATGACCGCGTCGCCGTCGCATGATAAAACAGATAGCGCACAGGCATGCGTGCCGCGGCCCGTTGCGCAAGGAATCCAATATCGTTCCCGAGCATACGGCAGGTCAAGCCGCAAGCGCAACATTTCGTTATCGAACATTACGGGCGCACCGCGCCAGGTCCGCGTCGGCGCCCCATACCGACCCGGGCACCCTGCACGGCACCCCTCTGGCGGGCCAGGTCCATTCCACGCCGGCGGCGGGGTCGTCCGGACCGATTTGTCGCGGTTTTACGACGCTTGGGGGAACAGGCCCGGCTGCGGGCGCCAGCTATGGCTTCTTCACGCCGAAACAATGCTCCATGCCCGGGAAGGCGCCGGCGCGCACTTCGGTGGCGTACTGCTCGACGGCCTGCCGTATGACGGCGCCCACATCGGCGAACTGTTTCGCGAACCTGGGAATGCGCGAGCCGCTAAGGCCAAGGATATCTTCGGTAACCAGTATCTGGCCGTCGCAATCGGGCGACGCGCCGATACCGATGGTGGGAATGTCCAGCGATCGGGTGATGCGCCGGGCCAGGCCCTCGGCCACGCCCTCCAGGACCACGGCGAACGCGCCGGCCTGCTGGTGCGCCAGGGCATCCTGCATGATCCGGTCGGCCGCGGCGTCGGTCATGCCCTGCGCCTTGAAGCCACCCATGGTGTTCTTGTACTGCGGCATAAGGCCGACATGCGCCAGCACAGGCACGCCGCGCTCGACCAGGAACCGCGTCGTCGGCGCCAGCGCTTCGCCGCCCTCCAGCTTGACGCCGTCGGCGCCGCTGGCGGCCAGCATCCGCGCCGCACTGCCAAATGCCTGCGACGCAGACTGCTGGTAGCTGCCGAACGGCATATCGACCATCACGCAGGCATGGCGGGTGGCCCGCACCACCGCGGCCGCGTGGGCCGCCATTTGTGTGACCGTGATCGACATGGTGTCGGGCAGGCCGTAGCCCACCATGGCGGTCGAATCCCCCACCAGTATCATGTCCAGGCTGTCGTCGAGCAGGCGCGCGAAAGGCGTGGTGTACGCCGTCAGCGCCGCGATTTTCCGCTGGCCTTTATAGCTCATGATTTGCGGCACACTGATGCGCGCGGTCTGGGTATGTATGCTCATGCGTGGCTCCTTCCTGGGGTCGATCGCGCATGAAACAAAATGATGCGGGCACGCGACGCGACATCCGTATAATTGCAGTCTGACCCAAAACAACAAGCAGGCCGATTGCCCGGCAATACCAGGCCGGGCCCTGCGCCGTCAGACCACGCAGGAACCATCGTACTGCACATCGGCCACCATCCGCCGCCCGCCCGCGCTGCCATTCATCCTGACGTCCCGTCGGCCATGCCGGGCGGTCCAGGCGATGGTCTTTCCCCGCTTTTCGGAGGTACACGCAACATGTCAACCACCCCCAACACCATCACCTTCCACGATGGCCGCAACGCCCCGCAACTGGGTTTCGGCGTATGGCAGATCGAAAACGACCGCACGGCCCAGGCCGTGGGCGCGGCCCTCGAAGCGGGTTACCGCCTGGTCGACACCGCCGCCATATACCGCAACGAAGAAGGAGTCGGCCAGGCCATTGCCAAGGCCGGCATCGGCCGCGACGACCTGTTCATCACCACCAAGCTGTGGAACGACCGGCACGGCCACGATGAAGTCATATCCGCGTTCGACGAAAGCCTGGCCAGGCTGGGCCTGGAGTATGTGGACCTGTACCTGATCCACTGGCCCGTTCCCAAGCAGAAGCTCTACGTCAAAGCCTGGGAAGCCATGATACGCCTGCGCGACGAAGGGCGCGCCAAATCCATAGGCGTGTGCAATTTCAACATCAGCCACCTGCAGACGCTGCTGGACCAGACCGGGGTGCTGCCGGTCGTCAACCAGATCGAGCTGCATCCGCATTTCCAGCAAGCCGAATTGCGCGACTTCCACGCCGAGCACGACATCGTCACCCAGGCCTGGAGCCCTTTGGGGCGCGGCGCCCTGTGGGAGAACCCCGTGCTGGTATCGATCGCCCGCAAACACGACCGCAGCGTGGCGCAAATCATGATCCGCTGGCACATGCAGCTGAAAAACATGGTGATTCCAAAATCGGTGACGCCCAGCCGCATCCAGGAAAATATCCAGGTGTTCGATTTCATGCTGGATGACGACGACATGAAGGCCATACAGAAACTGGACAAGGCCGACGGACGCGCCGGCCCCGATCCCGAGGAATTCAGCCTGGGGGTCTAGGCCGACGCGCGCGCCGGGCGGCGGCGCGTTGCCCCGCGCGGGCGTCCCGTCAATAATGCGGCGGTTTTTCCTGGGCGTAGGGGTCGGCGCCTTCCGATTCGCCCGCGCGGCGCACCAGCACGGCGCACAGCGCGCGCAGTTCGTCTATCTGCTTCTGCTGTTCATACACCCGCTGGTTCAGCGACTGCGTCAGGTCTTCCTGGGCGGTGATCTTGACTTCGATGTCTATCAGGCGCTGCTCGATGCTCATGGCACGTGTCCGCGATGAAAAACAGCAGTGTACCGCCCGGGCCGGCGCGGCCCGCCAGGGCGGCACCTCTTTCAGCGCGAACGAGCCCTAGCCTTCGATCACCGCATACGCGGAATGGTTGTGTATGGATTCGAAATTCTCGGCCTCGACGCGATAAGCGGCCACCCCGGGCAGGGCCTGGCAGCGGACGGCCACGTCGCGCACCAGGTCTTCGACGAACTTGGGGTTGTCGTAAGCATATTCCGTTACATACTTTTCATCGGGACGCTTGAGCAGCCCCCACAATTCGCAGGACCCCTCTTGTTCGATCGGGCGTATGACCTGCTCCAGCGTCAGGTCTTGCCCAAGCGCCAGCGTGACCGTTACGTGGGACCGCTGATTGTGCGCGCCATATTCCGAAATGGCCTTGGAGCACGGGCACAGGCTGGTCAGCGGCACGTTCACGACCATGCCGAAATCCATCCTGCGCGCCGTACCCTCGACCGTCCACCGCACCTCGTAGTCCATCAGGCTGTCCACGCCGGAAACCGGGGCCGACTTGTTCACGAAATAGGGGAACGCCACCTCGATCCGGCCATGATCGGCATCGAGCAGGACCAGCATCTGGGCCAGCATGGCCCGCAACAGCGCCGGCGTCAGGGCCTGCGTGCGATATTGTTCCAGCAGGGCCATGAAGCGCGACATGTGGGTGCCTTTCTGGCTGGCGGGCAGCGCCACGGTAAGCGTCCATTCGCCCACCGATGGCTGGACCGAGCCGTCGCCGGTCCTGACCTGCATGGGATAGCGGGCGCCGCGGATGCCTACCCGCTGTATCGCAAGATGACGCCCGTCGGGCGAGCTCTGCACGTCCGGCATGGCGACCACCGGATCTGTGAAAGAATTCATTGCATGTTCCTTGTCAAAATGGAAAAGCCCGGGCATGCCGCCGCATGGCCGGCGCCGGATCACACCACATTGGATAGCCTGGGCGCGCTTCGCGTTCCCGCTATTTCGGCAAGACGGCGCAATCCGGCCACGGTGCTTCGGCAGGCGCTGGCCGCTTCTTTCCCCTTGACGACGAAATGCTCGTGGAAAAAACGCCGATGCGCGTCGTGGTCGTGGAAATGGTGCGGCGTCAGCACCGCCGAGATCACCGGCACTTCCGTCTCGAGCTGAACCGCCATCAAGGCGCCGATGACGGCATCGGCCACGAATTCATGGCGATAGACACCCCCATCCACCACGAACCCGCAGGCGACGATGGCCGCGTACCGCCCCGTGCGGGCAAGTTTCTTGACATGCAGCGGGATCTCGAACGCGCCGGGCACCTCGAATACGCTGATCGCGTCCGGCTGGATGTGGTTGGCGGCCATGTCCGCCAGGAAGGCGTCGCGCGCGCGGTCGACGATGTCGCGGTGCCAGCATGACTGGACGAAGGCGAACTCGAGTCCCGCGGCCGATGCGCGGTCGCTGGAAACAGAAGGATTTTGCTGCGATAAGGTGGGCTGACTCATGGTTTCCCCGAAAAAGATGGACCAGAAATCAGGGCGCACGAGCCTGCGCCATGCGCCACGGGCGACAGGCCACAGGAATCTTGCTCTCTATCATCCGGACTATGACCGTCGGCTTCGGAATCGAACCGAATCTGCTGACCCCGCCGGCATGACGCCGGCGGGCGCTCGCGGGCTGATGCGACAAAGCGCAAACACCGCCGGTGGGGACTTTCACCCCGCCCCGAGAACGCGCACCCGCAAAGACCGCGGGCGCAAGACCGATTTTACATCACCGACTTTTTTCCTCGACTGGGCCATGACGCGCGCCTATACTTTCAGACAAAAAGAAGGAGACCGCACATCATGGAAAACGCTTCGTCCAGCCGTCTGTACAACCGGGACCTCGCGCCCGCCCAGGAACGGAACTGGGGGCCCTTCAGCCTTTTCAACGTCTGGACGTCCGACGTCCACAGCCTGTGGGGCTACTACCTGGCCGCCAGCCTGTTCCTGCTTTGCGGCAGCTTCCTCAATTTCATTCTCGCCATCGGCATCAGTTCCATCATCATCTACGCGATGATGAACCTGGTGGGCTACGCCGGCGTCAAGACCGGCGTGCCCTACCCCGTCCTGGCCCGCGCCTCGTTCGGCGTCTGGGGCGCCAACCTGCCCGCGCTGGTGCGCGCCATCGTGGCCTGCTTCTGGTACGGCGCCCAGACTTCCGCGGCGTCCTGGGCCATCGTCGCGCTGCTGACCCGTTCCGACGCCATCATGGCTTTCCACAATTCCACGCATATCCTGGGCCATCCCGCGCTGGACGTCATCTGCTTTCTGGTGGTGTGGGCGCTGCAGCTGCTGATCATCCAGAACGGCATGGAAACCGTGCGCCGGTTCCAGGACTGGGCCGGTCCGGCCGTGTGGGTCGCCATGCTGGTGCTGGCGGTCACGCTCTGGATCAAGGCGGGCGGCATCTCGTTCGACCACGGCATTTCGCGCGCCGTGCTGCTGGCCAAGACCAAAGACGCCGGCGTGCCCGGCGAGCCCGGTTCATTCTGGGCGCTGATGGCGGTGGGCGCCACCTGGATCACCTACTTCGCCGCGCTGTACCTGAATTTCTGCGATTTCGCCCGATACGCCCCCGACAAGGCCGCCGTGCGCAAGGGCAACCTGTGGGGCCTGCCGGTCAACCTGATCCTGTTTTCGCTGGTCGCCGGGGTGACCACGCTGGCCGCCTACAAAGTCTATGGCGAAGTCCTGCTGCACCCCGAGGAAATCTCGGCCAAGTTCGGCAACTGGTTCCTGGCGTTCCTGGCGGCGCTGACGTTCGCGGTGGCCACCCTGGGCATCAACGTCGTGGCCAATTTCGTATCGCCGGCGTTCGATTTCTCGAACGTCTTTCCGCGCCGCATCAGCTTCAAGACCGGCGGGTACATCACCGCCCTGATCGCCCTGGTGCTGTATCCATCGGCCCCCTGGGAGGGCAATGCCGCCCACTTCGTCGGCGCCATAGGCGCCACGATGGGCCCCCTGCTTGGCGTGATCCTGGTCGATTACTACCTGATCGCCAAAGGCAAGGTCGACGTAGCCGCCTTGTACGAAGAACACGGCATCTACCGCTACCAGGGCGGATGGAACCTGGCCGCCGTCATCGCCGCGGCCATAGGCGCGCTGTTCTCCAGCATCCTGCCCAACTTCACCGACTGGCTGCCGCACTGGTGGGGCATATACGGCTGGTTCTTCGGCGTATTCATAGGCGGCGCCAGCTACCTGATCCTGTCCGCGTTCATGCCCAGGCCGGCCCTGGCCGCCGGCCCGGACGCCCCCCGGGGTTCGGCCGGATAGGTTTCAAGTACGATATGGTCTGTCCGAACCAACCGCCGCGCACCGACCATGTCCATCCTTCCCATCGACAACCCTTTCCTGGAATCGCTTGGCGTCGAACTGACCGCCTGGTCCGAAGGCTATGCCGAAATGCGCCTGGCCATGACGCCCACGCTGGCGAACCGCTCGGCCCGCATACACGGCGGCGTGCTGTGCACCCTGCTCGATTCCGTCGCGGGCTACTCGGGCCTGTATACGCCGCCGGGCGAACCGCCGCTGCGCGGCTTGACGCTGTCGCTGACCACGAATTTCCTGAACAGCGGCAGCGGCGCCGTGCTGGTCGCCAAGGGCTATACCGAGCACAAAGGGCGCAGCATCTATTTCTCCAGGGCCGAAGTCTGGCAGGACGACACCCGGATGCTGGCCACGGCCACGGGCGCCTTCAAGTATTATCCGATGGCCTGAAAGGCTTGCGGCCAGGGGCGGTGAAGTAGACTATCATTTCTACACACCCCGCCCCAAACAGGACGAAAGCAACGCCATGCAGACAGCCCTCTCGCAAAGCCTGGATCGTGACGACACGACGGAGCCCGACCTCTTCGACATCACGCCCACATCGCTGTGGCTGGAAGACTACAGCCAGCTGAAGGCGTTGTTCGAGCAGTGGAAGGGCCAGGGCGTGACCGATCTGCGCCGCTTCCTGGAACAGGATCCGACGCGCCTGGCCGCCTGCCAGAAAAGCACCAGGGTACTGCGGGTGAACCGGCGCACCCTGGCGCTGTACGCGTCCAATTCGCTCGACGAACTGGACGCACGCCTGGGCGAGGTGCTGCGCGACGACACGACCAGCGCCTACGCGGATGAAATGGAACAGCTTTGGCTGGGCCGGACCACGTTCCAGAGCCAGACCGTGAACTATTCCCTGGACGGGCGCCGCATGGACATCCTGCTCAAAGGCGTGATCCTGCCCGGCCATGAATCCGACTGGGGCCGCGTGCTGGTCTCCATAGACGACATCACCGAACAGGAAAACGCGCGCCGCAGGGCCCTGGCCAGCGAACAATACGCGCAGGGCGTCTTCGAACAGGCCCCGGTCTCGCTCTGGGTAGAAGATTTCAGCGCCATCCGCCGGCTGCTCGACGACGTGCGGGCGCAAGGCATCGTAGACTTTCGCACGTTCACCGACGTGCACCCCGAATTCGTGACCCGCTGCATGACCGAAATCCGGGTCATGGACGTCAACCGCTATACGCTGTACATGTTCCACGCCCCCGACAAGACCAGCCTGCTGGCGCGCCTGCCGGAAATATTCCGCGACGACATGCGCCCGCACTTTCGCGAACAACTGTTCGACCTCTGGGAAGGCAGGCTGTTCCAGCAGCGCGAAGTCGTCAACTACGCCCTGGACGACACCCCGCTGCACATCCACATGCAATTCTCGATGCTGCCGGGGCACGAAAAACACTGGGACATGGTCCTGCTGGCCCTGACCGACATCACCGCGCGCAAGAAGGCCGAGAACTACCTGGAATACCTGGGCACGCACGACGTGCTGACCAGGCTGAAGAACCGCTCGTTCTACGTCGACGAAGTCAAGCGGCTGGAGCGCAAGGGGCCGTTTCCCATCACGGTCATCGCCATAGACCTGAACAACCTGAAGGACGTCAACGACACTCAGGGGCACACCGTTGGCGACGCCCTGCTGCGCCGTACCGGCGAGGTGCTGTCCAAGGCCGTGGACAAGCCCGAACAGGCGGCCCGCATCGGCGGCGACGAGTTCATCCTGATGCTGCCCGGTATGGACGAGCGCAACGGCAAGACCGTCCTGGACAGCGTAGGCAAGCTCATCGAACTGAACAACCAGTTCTACACCGGCCCGGCCCTGAGCCTGTCCATGGGCATCGCCACCTGCCACAAAGGGCAGAACCTGGAGGACATCGTGCGCGAAGCGGACCTGTCCATGTACGAGAACAAGCGCGAATTCTACCAAGACAGCCACCACGACCGGCGCGGGCACTGACGACCCGCTCAAAGCGGATTCACGCCATTCCTAATTCCACTTGCCGCTCTTGCCGCCCAGGGCATAGCTGCCCGCGCCAAGCAGCGCAATGGCCAGACCGCCAAACAGATACAAACCCTGAAGCTCCAGCTGCCAGCCGCCGCTTCTGCCAAGCTCGAAGATATGCGTGCTATGCACCAACGCAATAGCCACAACCATATTGATCACGACAAGCACCCCCGCGGCCCGGGCGTACACGCCGACAATCAGCAATATCGGCGCCACGACTTCACCTATATAGACCGCCCAGCCCAAAAAAGCCGGCAGGCCGTGCGCGGCAACCATCCCTTCTATGCCGCTTACCCCATGGCTCAGCTTGGCTATGCCGTGAAACAGCAGCAGAATACCCAGGGTAAGACGCAAAACCAGCTTGCCCAGATCGTCGGTAGCGGTGGATGACATAATGGCGTTCCAGTCAAAAAGAGCGATTATTCCATAGAACCATAGAACCGGATCCGGAATGCGGGCCGGCCTAACCGTAGTCGTGCCGGACCAGGAAGCACCGCGCCGCATCCAGATCCGGCGCAATCCCCAGCCCGGGCCGGCTTGGCAAGGTAACGACGCCATTGTCCGGCCGCAGGCAGGGGCCGGCGAACAGATCACGCAGGGGATTCGGGTTGGAATCCACCTCGACGTAGCCCGGGCCCCCGACAATGGCCTTGAGCTGCATGGAAGCGGCCAGCCCCACGCCGCCTCCCAGCCAATGCGGGCAAAGCAGGCGATCGCCGGCGATGGCGCGCCGCGCCACCGGCACGCAGCCGCTGAACCCCCCCCACTTCCCCAGGTCGGGCTGAATCACGGCAAACGCGCCGGATTCGATCGCCGCATCGAACTCCCGATCTCCCCGCATGTTCTCGCCGCCGGCGATCGGAATGGCGGAATCGCCGGCCAGGCGCCGCCAATCGGCCAAGGGGCTGTCGGCCACGATGGGCTCCTCCAGCCAGGCGGGCTGGAACTCGGCGAGCCGGCGGCTTGCCTGGATGGCCGTCTCCGGGGTCCACGCCTGATTCGCATCGACCATCAGGGTCGCATCCGGCCCGAACAGTTCGCGCAAGGCGCGCAGATTCATGACATCGCGCTCGATGCCAAAACCGACTTTCAGCTTGAAGGCCCGATAGCCTTCTTCGTGCTTGAGCAGCGCCAGTTTCTCGGGCCGGGTCGGACTCAAGCCCGACGCATACGCGCGCACGCGGTCGCCCCCGCCCAGCAGTTTCCATAGCGGCTGGTCCAGTTTTTTCGCGACGAGATCCCACAGCGCCATGTCCGCGCCGGCGACGATTTGCGCGATGGTGCCCGGTTCGCCGCATTGCACCGCCAATACTTCCAGGCGCGCGCTGGCCTCGCGAAAAGCCGACACCGGATGTGCCCAGGCCTGCCCAAGCAGGATCGGCGCCACGCACGACTCCAGCATACGGGCCCGATGCTCGGCGCCCACCCCCGGGAAATTGCACCAGACCTCCCCCCATCCGACCGCGCCTTCGGCGTCTTCGACCCGGACCAGCACCGCCGGACGGTCGCGCATGACGCCAAACGACGTCTCTACCGGATCATCGATCGGGGCGCGATAAACCAGCGCCTGGACCTTGGCCAGGCGGACAGGCGGAAAATCTGTTGGTAGCAACATTCGTTTGACGGATTCATGCATAAGCGCCCCCTTCGGTTACCGCATTGAAGTCGGCCGCCCTTGTTTCAGAACGGAGTGGAAAGAACCAGGTCGGCGCCTTTTTCCCCGATCATGATGGATGCGGCGTTCGTGTTGGCCGAAACGATTTCAGGCATGACCGACGCATCGATCACACGAAGCCGCTGCGCGCCGCATACTTTCAGCGAGGGATCCACGACGGCCCGATCGTCCGAACCCATGCGGCAGGTGCCGACGGGGTGAAACACCGTCCCCCCCGCTTCGCGGGCAAAATCGACGAGATCGTCACGCGTTCCACGCCGCGCCCCCGGCAACACCTCTTGATCGATCAGGTCGCGAAACGCCGGCTGCCGGTAGATTTCGCGCAGCATTTCAATGCCCGCCGCCAGTGTATCGCGGTCTATCGCTTCGCTAAGGTAGCGCGTTTCTATGCGCGGCGCGGCAAGCGGATCGGCCGAACGGATTTGCAGGCGCCCGCGAGACGCCGGCCGACACTGGCAGGCCGACGCCGTAAACCCCGGATAATCATGCAACGGCGTACCAGGCCTGTCGACCGATAAAGGCATGACGTTGAACTGCATGTCGGCGCGGTCGTCCCGCGCATAAGCGGTCCTGGCAAACCCGCCGACCTGTCCGGCCCCCACCGTCAGGGGGCCGGACCGCTTGAACAGCCATTCAAGCCCCATCGACGCCAGCTTGAGCGGATTGCGCACATCGTTATTGAGCGACAGCTTTTTCTTCAGGCGGACGATGGTGCGGGCCTGGTAGTGGTCTTTCAGGTTTTCCCCCACTTCCGGGGCATCCACGACAACCTTGATGCCATGCTGGCGCAGCAGCGGGGCGGGACCGATTCCCGATATCTGCAGCGCCTGCGCGGACTGTATCGTCCCCGCGGCAAGAATGACCTCGCGCTCGGCACGGGCCTGGCAGACCTGGCCGTTTCTCACCCACTCGGCCCCGACCGCCGTCGTGCCGTCGAACATGACCCGGCTGAGAAACGACTCCGTGGACACGGTCAGGTTGGGCCGGCCCCGCGCCGGACGCAGGAACGCCACCGCCGAACTGGAGCGCCAGCCGTTCTTCAAGGTGAGCTGGTACGCGCCGACGCCGAAATTGGTCGCGCCGTTGAAATCGCCGTTCAAAGGCAGCCCGAACTGTTGCCCCGCCTCGACCCAGGCCTTGCAATACGGGTGATCGTTCTTCAATTCCGAAACGCCCAGCTCGCCGGCGCCGCCGTGATATTCGCCATCCCCGCCTTCATAGCCTTCGGAACGCTTGAAAAAAGGCAGCACCGAACGGTAATCCCATCCACGGGCTCCCCGGCTGGCCCAACCGTCGTAGTCCTGGTGGTCGCCGCGGATGTACAGCAGGCCGTTGATCGAGCTGGACCCCCCGATGACCCGGCCGCGGGGCCAGACGATATTGCGGCCGCCCGATCCCTCGCACGGCTCGGTGTCGAACAAGCGGGAAAACCGGCTGTCGTAGATCGTCTTGAAATAGCCTACCGGAAGATGAAGCCAGAAATTGCGGTTGGGCCCTCCCGCTTCGAGCAGCAGCACGTTGACTGAAGGGTCGGCCGACAGCCTGTTGGCCAGCACGCAGCCCGCCGATCCCGCGCCCACGATAATGTAGTCGTAAGCGGCTTCTTTCCCTCTTGGCATGGACTTATCCCTTGACCACGTTCAGATACAGTTTGGGGTCGAAGTATTTCGACGCCGGGACGGCATTCGGAATATTGGCGAAGTCGACGAAGAAATCGGTGACCTGCTGCAGCCACTTGGTGACCGTGCCGTCGGCATAGCGCTTGGCCCATTCCTTCGAGGTGAACATTTTTTGCGCGCCGTACTGTTCCTTGATGTCGGCCAGGGGGACGCGCGGATAATATTTCTTCTGCAGAAGCTGCAGGGATTCGTCGACGTGGCCGACCAAATGGTCGTTGGCCTGGACCCACACGCGGATGATCCGCTCCAGCATGTCCTTCTTGTTGTCGTAGAAGTCATTGCGCGCGGCCCAGCCGCCGACAATCGCGGCCTTCGGGTAGTAGGCCGACGCATCGACCAGCATCTTCGCGGTCGGCACCCGCTTCCTGACCGAGATATTGAACGGCACCCACAGGGCGACGGCGGGCACCGCGCCGGAAATAAAGGCGGTGACGGCGTCGGGCATGCGCTGGTTGACGATCTGCACGTCTTTCTTCGGGTCCAGGCCATTGGCGCGCAAGGCGGTATCCAGGAAGACGTGCGCCGTCGTGCCCGCCGTGGTCGATATTTTCTTGCCTTTCAGGTCGGCAATGGTCTTGATGCCCATCTCGGGATGAACCCAGAGCTGCGCGGTGGCGAACTCGACATCGTTGATCAGGAACACCTTGCCCCGGCCGCGGGCCGGGAAATTCGACATCACGGCCCCGGTGCTGAGCACGTCGATGCTGCCGCCGCTCATGGCCTGGAACAGCTCGAGCCCGGTCTGGAACTGGATGAATTCGGGATCCAGGCCTTGTTTCTTCCACCAGCCGTTCGAGTCGGCCAGCCACATCTGGCCATCGACGGCCAGGGTGTGCAAATAACCGACCTTGATTTTTTTGGTCTGGGCACGCGCCAGCGACGGGCACACCGTAGCGATCGCCGATGCGGCGGTGACTCCAAGAAAAGTACGACGTTGCATAATAGTATCTCCTCTGTTGTACGGAAAATTCCGCTTGTTAAATGGCAACTTTCGTTTTTGCCTGTGCTTCCTGCGCCGCATATTCGAGCATGACCGACTTGTGTATGCGCGAGCGCAACGCATTGAATTCCGGTGTTTCCAGCAGCGCGTGGTCGCGGGGATACGGAAACGGAATGTCGACGACTTCCCGGATACGGGATGGCCGGGCCGAGATGATCAGCACCTTGTTCGACAGGTACACCGCTTCCTCGACCGAATGGGTGATCAGCAGAACCGTCTTGCCCTCGGCATGCAGCACTTTAAGCAGAAGGTCGTGCATGGCGCTGCGCGTTTGCGCATCGAGTGCGCCGAACGGTTCGTCCATCAGCACGAAATCCGGATGCACGGCATAGGTGCGGGCCAGGGCCAGGCGCTGGCGCATGCCGCCCGACAAAGTCTTTGGAAAGGCCTTGCGGAAATCGGTCAGCCCCATCAATTCAAGGTACTGCTCGACGATCGCCTTCTTTTCCCGGACGCCCAGCCGGCGGCTGGCCTTCAGATTCAGGCCGAACGCGATGTTCTGTTCCACGGTCAGCCAGGGAAAAACGCCGTATTCCTGGAACATGACGCCGCGATCGGGGCCCGGCCCTTCTATGGTCTTGCCGTCAAGCGTCACGGCGCCGCGGGTCGGCTTGATGAACCCGGCGGCCATGTTCAACAAAGTCGTCTTGCCGCAGCCCGACGGGCCGACAAGGGACACGAAATCGCCCTCGTTGACCGAAAACGACATATCGTGCACGACATCGAGCGCCCCGATGGCCGTCTGAAATTGCATGGACACGTTCTCGAAGCGTATCCGTTCCTTCTTGGACTGCACCATGTTCAAGCCCCCGATTTGTCTTGCCAGCTGACAAGCCGTTTCGATAATTGACGTAGCGCCACATCCATCAGCAGCGCCAGCACGCCTATGCAGATGATGCCCAGGTAAATGCTGCGCAAATCGAAGAATGCCGACGCGTTCTGGATCATGGCCCCAAGCCCCTGTTGCGCGGCCACCAGTTCGGCGGCCACCAGCGTCGCCCAGGCCACCCCCAGGGCGACCCGCAGCGCGGTCAGCATGTGGGGCACGGACATGGGCATCATGACCTTGAGGAAAATTTCCAGGTCAGTGGCCCCCAGCGTTCGCGCAACCCGGATATAGACCGGGCTTATCTGCATCATGCCTTCGTACATGACGATGACGGCGGCGAAGAAAGAGGCATAGAACAGGATCACGACCTTGGCCATTTCGCCGATGCCCAGATAGACGATGACCAGCGGAATCAGGGCGATGGGCGGCAGGGCGCGAAAGAAATTGACCAGTGGATCGACGAAACGCCGCACGGGCCGGTACCAGCCGATCAGGAAGCCGACGGGCACGGCCACCACCATGCCCAGCAGCAAGCCGATGATCACCCGCTGCACCGACATCACGATATCGATCAGGAGCTTCCCCTGGGTCAGCCTGATCCAGAAAGTCTGTGCGACTTCCCACGGCGACGGCAGCAGCGACGGGTTGATCAGCCCCGATACGCGCAGCAGCATCCAGAAAGCGATCAGGCAGGCAAAAGGGAAAATGATCCACCCGACATTCACGACCCTGCTTGTGTTCTTATGTGCCAACTTGGTCTCCAAAGCTCGTCCTCCTGCGGATTCAGCCTGCGCGGATCTTCTTTTTCTTGCGAGGCGCCATGCCTTGCAACAGGTCTGTTTCGACCTGGATCATCTGCGTCGGATACTGGATATGCGCGTAATAGATGATGCGGTTGTGTTCATTCAGGAACGTGCGGCAGACGTCGGCAATGGGGTCGCCGACGCCGATATTCAGGTGCGATGCGGTGTCTTCGTCCGAGACGGTGATGCGCATCAGCTGCTTGGCCCCCGCGATCTCGACATCCGGGCGCGCCGCCAGCTGCGGCACGATAGGCGCATTGCTGAACGCTTGCGGATCGGAATCGAAAATATCCTTGTCCAGGTAGATCTCGATGACACAATACGGTACGTCGTTGTGATAGTGAACACGCCGCAGCCTGCGGTACGCGGGGCCGACTTCGCCAAACGGAAACGCCGGCGTCAGCGGATGTTCGGCCTGTTCGATATGAAGCAGGCGAATTTTCAGGTTCACCACCTTGTCGACGAGTTCGTCGAGAGTATTCGCCACCTTGAACCAGCGTTCTTCCGACAAGTCCTTGGCGACAAACGTGCCCAGGCCGCGCGTTCGCCGGATCACCCCGAACCCTTCCAGCTGGTTCAAGGCGCTGCGCAAGGTGATGCGCGAGACCTTGTATTCCTTTTCCAGTTCGTCCAGGGTGGGGATCTGTTCGCCCAGCCGCCATTGCTGGCTTTCTATTTTTTGCCGCATGAGCTTGGCCACCTGCAGATACAGGGGCATGCGGCTCCGGTGGAATACGGACATTTCATTCTTCATAAAGTAATACTAATAAGCACAATCAGAAAAATCAAGCCCTTTTAGGCAGAATTTCAAGATTTACCCGGCCCAAGCCGGGTGTACTATCGACCCAAGGCACCCACCCAAGGACGCACTATGGTTTCCAGCCCAGAGAACATCAGCATGGCCCTCTTCTGCGATTTCGAAAACGTGGCATTGGGCGTGCGCGATGCCAAATATGAAAAATTCGACATCAAGCCGGTGCTCGAGCGCCTGCTTCTGAAGGGCAACATCGTCGTCAAGAAGGCCTATTGCGACTGGGAGCGCTACAAGGGCTTCAAGGCGGCCATGCACGAGGCCAATTTCGAACTGATCGAAATCCCGCACGTTCGGCAATCGGGGAAGAATTCGGCCGACATCCGCCTGGTCGTCGATGCGCTGGACCTTTGCTATACCAAGGCGCACGTCAACACCTTCGTCATCATCAGCGGCGATTCGGACTTTTCCCCCCTGGTCTCCAAGCTGCGGGAAAACGCGAAACAGGTGATCGGCGTGGGGGTCAAGCAGTCCACGTCGGACCTGCTGATCGCCAATTGCGACGAATTCTATTTCTACGACGATCTGGTCAAGACGACCCAGCACGCCGCGCCCAAGCAGGACGACGAAGCGCGGCACGACGCCCCGCCCGTGGCCGAGGACGACAAGCACCGCAAAGAAAAACTGCAGGCATTAAAGAACACCGCGATCAAAATGACCGTGGACACGTTCCACGCCCTGCTGGCCGAACGCGAAGACAGCGGCAAGATATGGGCATCCACGCTGAAGCAGGCCATCAAGCGGCGCAAGCCGGATTTCAGCGAGACCTATTACGGCTTTCGCGCTTTCGGCAACCTGCTTGAAGAAGCGCAGGCGCAAGGCCTGCTTGCACTGGGCCGGGACGAAAAGTCCGGCACGTACGTCTACCGCGCCCAGGCGGAGACGCCGCAGGCGCAACGCAAGGCGCGCGGCGGCAAAAAGAAAGCGCCCGAGGCCGAAAACCCCGAAACCCCAAGAAAGAGAGCGGCCCGCAAAACCGTCGGGACCACGCCACGCGCCAGCTAGCGCCCCGGAACGCACAGCGCCCGCCGGCCATACAGGAAACGCCGTTGCCGCTTATTTTTGCCGTCTTCGTCTTCATCGGCGCCGTCATCTACGGCGCCATCCGCCTGTACGCGACCGCCGCCGCACGATGGGGATGGTTCGCGGGAATAGGCGCCGATGCGCTGGCCGCGGTGCTGGTCGCCACGCTGATCGCGCTGTCCGTCCACCGCCACCGCACGATACACGGCAAGCCGGTCGGCCGGGAACGCATCCTGTCCATGAAAGGGTCCTGGGGCCGGATCAGCGTGGACGCCGGCCAGAAACGGGGCCGCCTCAAGCTCGATGACCGGGAAGCGGGTTTCGTTTTCGCCGACATCGCCGGGGCGCGGCCCGTCGTGGAGAACGCCGCCTGGTCGGTGGAACTGCGCCTTCGGCATACCGCCGCGGATCACTGGAACATTCCCATGCCGAATCGCAAGCAGGCGCGGCGATGGGCAAAAATCCTGGCTCTGGCCGCCGCGCAAAAACTCTAGAAGCGGCGCACCCGGCCGATCACGCCGGCATCGTGCCGCGGACACCCATGCGGGCCCGCGGTGCAGGTCATTTGCCCTTGACCGGACACAGGGCGGATAATTTCAGCGGCTCGCAAAGAAAAATAATCTGCTCACCCACCTAGGAACTTCAATGAAATTGCGCATTTTATCCACCGCCCTGGCCCTGGCCAGCATGGGCCTGACGGCCCCAAGCTTTTCCGCGGGCATCTCCGACAACGTCATCCGCATCGGCTTCATCACCGACATGGGCGGCGTGTATTCCGACGACGACGGCAAAGGCGGCGTCGACGTCATTCGCCGGGCCATCGCCGCCGCGGGCGGCCAGATAGACGGCAAGAAGATCGAACTGCTCACGGCCGATCACCAGAACAAGGCCGACGTCGCCTCATCGCTGGCGCGCGAATGGTTCGACCAGAAGCATCTGGATATGCTGGTGGGCGGCACCAATTCCGCCACGGCCCTGGCCATGGCGCGCATCGCCCACGAAAAGAAAAAACCGTTCATCGTCGTAGGCTCGGGTTCGCCCGCCCTGACCAATTCACAGTGTTCGCCGTTCACGATCCACTACGCCTACAACACCGTCGCCCTGGCGCGGGGCACCGGCTCCGCCGTGCTGGCGCATGGCGGTAAATCGTGGTTCTTCCTGACCGCCGACTATGCGTTCGGCCACTCGCTGGAAAGCGACACCGCCAAGGTGGTGAAAAAAGCCGGCGGCACCGTCGTGGGCAACGTCATGGTGCCCCTGGGAACGGCCGATTTTTCATCCTTCATGCTGCAGGCGCAATCATCGGGCGCCCAGGTCCTGGGCCTGGCCAACGCCGGCGGCGACTTCATCAATTCGGTCAAGGCGGCCAATCAGTTCGGCATCACCAAAACCATGAAGCTGGTGGGCATGCTGGTCACGATCAACGATATCAATGTGCCGGGGCTCAAGGCCACGCAGGGGCTGTACCTGACCAGCCCCTGGTACTGGAACCAGGATGCCGCGTCGCGCGCCTGGGCCAAGCCCTTCCTGGCCAAGCATCATCGCATGCCGACCTTCATGCAGGCCGGCGACTATTCCGCGGTGGCCTTCTACCTGCGCGGCGTCAAGGCCACCGGCACCGACGACGGCCCCACGCTGATGAAATGGATGAAATCGCACAAGGTCAACGATTTCTTCGCCCCCAACGGCCACGTGCGCGCCGACGGCCTGATGGTGCACGACATGCACCTGATGCAGGTCAAGACGCCGGCCGAATCGAAGATGCCCTGGGACTACGAAAAACCGATCCAGACCCTGCCCGGCGACCAGGTCTACGAATCGCTGGACCAGTCCACCTGCAAATTCATCAAGAAATAAGACAGGCCCTTCAGGAGCGGCCGGCCAGCTTCACGCCGGTCGCCTCCTGCAGCTCGGCAAACGAGATATCGGCCAGGATCTCGCGCACGACCAGGCCCGCGGGCGTCACGTCCAGCACGGCCAGGTCGGTGTAGATCCTGTCGACGCACGCTATTCCGGTCACGGGATACGTGCACTGCTCGACGATCTTGCTCTCGCCGGTCTTGGTCTGGTGTTCCATCATGACGAACACCTGCCTGGCGCCCACGGCCAGGTCCATCGCGCCGCCGACCGCCGGAATCGCGTCTGGAGCCCCGGTATGCCAATTGGCCAGGTCCCCGCCCGCCGAGACCTGGAACGCTCCCAGCACGCAGATATCCAAATGGCCTCCGCGCATCATCGCGAACGAATCGGCCTGGTGGAAAAAAGCGCCGCCGGCCAGAAGCGTCACCGGCTGCTTGCCCGCGTTGATCAGGTCTTCGTCCTGCATGCCCGGCGACGGCGCCGGGCCCATACCCAGCAAGCCGTTTTCGCTGTGCAGAATGATTTCCCGCTGCGCCGGCAGGTAGTTCGACACTTTGGTCGGCAGGCCGATGCCCAGATTGACATAGGCGCCTTCGGGAATGTCGTGCGCGACGCGCATGGCGATCTGTTCGCGAGTCAGGCGTTTCATGGCTGCATCTCCTGGCCGGGCGCCGGGGGCACGACGCGTTTGACGAAAATTCCCGGGGTGACGACGACTTCGGGGTCCAGTTCGCCCAGTTCGGCCACCCGGGCAACCTGCGCGATCGTGCATTTGGCGGCGGTAGCCATGATGGGGCCGAAATTGCGCGCCGTCTTGCGATAGACCAGGTTGCCCCAGCGATCGCCGCAGTGGGCCTTGATCAGGGCGAAATCGGCATGGATGGGCGTCTCGAACACGTAATGCCGGCCATCGATGACCCGGGTTTCCTTGCCCTCGGCCAGCAGGGTGCCGTAGGCGGTGGGGGTAAAGAAACCGCCTATGCCCGCGCCGGCGGCGCGTATGCGCTCGGCCAGATTGCCCTGGGGCGTCAATTCCAGCTCGATCTGGCCGGCGCGGTACAAAGCGTCGAAGGCATGGGAATCGACCTGGCGCGGGAACGAGCAGATGATCTTGCGCACGCGTTTTGCCTGCAGCAATGCCGCAAGCCCCGTGTCGCCGTTGCCGGCATTGTTGTTGACCACGGTCAGCTCGCGCGCGCCCTGGTCGATCAGCGCATTGATCAGCGCCAGCGGCATGCCGGCATTGCCGAAACCGCCGATCATCACCGTGGCGCCGTCATGGATATCGGCCACCGCCGCCTGCGGCGACGCGAAAATCTTGTTGATCATGCTGGAATCTCTCGGATGGACGACCGCTGGGGCCGGATAGGCCCGACACGAGCGGGTATCATGTTCCATTGTAAGGCGACTCGACGCGCCGGGGCTTCCACAGAAAGGACGAACATCATGACTGCCTACGTTATAGCCACCATGGATATTCACGATCCGCAAACCTATCGCAAATACACCAGCCTGACCCCCCCGTTGGTCAAGCGGCACGGCGGGAAGTTCCTGACGCGCGGCGACCAGGTCGCCACCGCCGAAGGCGAACCGTTCACCCAGCGCATGGTCCTGCTGGAATTCCCCAGCGCCGCGCACGTCGACGCCTGGCTTGCCGACCCGGAATACGTCGCCGCCTCCAAGTTCCGGCATGCCGCCTCGACCTGCCGGATCCTGGTCCAGGAAGGCGGGGCAAACACGGAAAACCCCGATCCCAAGGTCGGGTAGCGCAACGGTTCGGCATCCCATACCCATGAAGTCCGGACATTATTTCTTTCGGAAAGCGGGAGACATCATGACAGCATCCAATTCAATCCCCCAGGGAAAACGCCCATTGGGCGGCAGCGGCCTGGAAATTTCCCCGCTGGTCTTCGGCGGCAACGTCTTCGGCTGGACCGTGGACGAAACGACGTCTTTCGCCCTGCTCGACCGTTTCACCGACGCTGGCTTGAACGCCATAGACACCGCCGACATGTATTCCACATGGGTGCCCGGCAATCAAGGCGGCGAGTCGGAAACCATCATTGGCAAATGGCTGGGGGCCAAACCCTCGCGCCGGGAAAAAATCGTGCTCATCACGAAAGTGGGCGCGCCGCTTTCGCCGGAAAAGAAAGGCCTGTCGGCCAGGTACATCGTGGCGGCGGCGGAAGATTCGCTGCGTCGCCTGCGCACAGACCACATCGACCTGTACTTCAGCCACTATCCGGACCCGGCCACACCGGTGGAAGAAACGCTGCGCGCCTACGAGACATTGATCCGGCAGGGCAAGGTCCGGGCGATCGGCGCCTCCAACCACGACACGGACCAGTTGCGCCAGGCCCTGTCGGCCTCGAAACGGGCGGGCATCCCCCGCTACGAGGTCATCCAGCCCGAATACAATCTGTACGACCGCGCCGGCTACGAAGGCCCCATGCGCGACCTGGCCATGGCCGAAGGGCTGGGCGTCATTACCTACTACAGCCTGGCGTCGGGGTTTCTGTCCGGCAAATACCGCTCGAGCGGCGATCTGGGCAAGAGCGTGCGGGGCGCCCGCGTCGAGAAATACCTGAATCCCCGCGGCCTGCGCATCCTGGAAGCCCTGGAGCAGGTGGCGCTTGCCCATGGCGCCACCCCCGCCGAGGCGGCATTGGCATGGTTGATCGCCCGCGAAGGCGTCACCGCCCCGATCGCCAGCGCCACAAGCATCGAACAGGTCGACAGCCTGATCCGCGCGACGCGGTTGACGCTGGCCGCGGCCGACACCGATCTGCTGGATACAGCCAGCGCGCCGCAGGCATAAACAGCATGCTGGCGTGACGGCTTCAGCGGGAAAAACAGGCGTTTTATATAGTTATAAACAATCAACATCATATAAATCATCAATTTTACTTATTAATATAGAGCGCCTACACTTACACCGTTGTCTGTTGTTAACCACTGAACAAGGAGTTCTAATGTCTCTGATCAATACAAAAATCAAGCCTTTCAAAGCGACCGCCTTCCATAACGGCAAATTCGTCGACGTCAGCGACGGATCGATCGCGGGTAAATGGGCTGTTTTCGTTTTCTATCCCGCCGACTTCACGTTCGTGTGCCCGACCGAACTCGAAGACCTGGCCGATCACTACGCCGAATTCCAGAAACTGGGTGTCGAGGTATACAGCGTTTCGACCGACACGCATTTCGCGCACAAGGCCTGGCACGACACGTCCGACGCGATCAAGAAAGTCAGCTATCCGATGATCGGCGACCCCACCCACCTGCTGGCCAACAACTTCGACGTGCTCATCGAAGAAGAAGGCGTGGCGCTGCGTGGCACGTTCGTGGTCAATCCGGAAGGGGAAATCAAAGTCCTGGAAATCCACGACAACGGCATCGGCCGCGATGCGTCCGAGCTGCTGCGCAAGGTCAAGGCGGCCCAGTACATCGCCGCCCACCCGGGTGAAGTCTGCCCCGCCAAGTGGGAAGAAGGCGCCAAGACCCTGACCCCCTCGCTGGACCTGGTCGGCAAGATCTGATCCGGGCACAGCCCGGCTCTACGGCCCGCCGCGCTTGTATCCTGGCGCGGCGGGCGTCCCCCAACAACCACGCAAGAACCGCGACAGTGCCCGGTGGCACGGTCGGGACGCGTTCGCGCAAATAAAAGGTGATGACTATGCTCGATGCCAATCTGAAAGGCCAATTAGCGACATATCTCGAACGGGTTTCCCAGGCCGTCGAGCTGCGCGCATCGCTCGACGACAGCGCCAAGTCGCAGGAATTGCGCGCATTCCTCGAAGACATCGCTGGCCTGTCCGACAAGATAACCCTGGTCGAAGACAAGACGGGCGCCCAGCGCGTGCCGTCCTTCGCCATCGCCCGCAGCGGCACCCCTGTCGAAGTGCGCTTCGCGGGCATTCCCCTGGGCCACGAATTCACGTCGCTGGTATTGGCCCTGCTGCAGGTCGGCGGCCACCCGCCCAAACTGGACGACGCCGTGATCGAGCAGATCCGCGGCCTGCCGGGCGAATACAAGTTCGAAACCTATTTTTCCCTGTCGTGCCAGAACTGCCCGGACGTGGTCCAGGCGCTCAACGCCATATCGGTGCTCAACCCGAATGTCCAGCACGTGGCCATCGACGGCGCGTTCTTCCAGCAGGAAGTGCAGGATCGCGAAGTCCTGTCGGTGCCGGCGGTATTCCTCAATGGCGAACTGTTCCACCAGGGTCGGGCCGGCGTCGAAGAATTCCTGGCCAAGCTCGATGCCGGGGACGACACGCGCAAGGTCCAGGCCCTGAATGCGCAAGATGAATTCGACGTGCTGGTCGTCGGCGGCGGGCCGGCGGGCGCGGCGGCGGCGGTCTATGCCGCGCGCAAGGGCATACGCACAGGCGTGGTGGCCGAACGCTTCGGCGGCCAGGTGCTCGATACCATGGCGATCGAAAACTATATTTCCGTGCTGGAAACCGAAGGGCCCAAATTCGGCGTCGCGCTGGAACAGCACGTCAAGGCCTACGAGGTCGACATCATGAACCTGCAGCGCGCCGACAAACTGGTGCCGGGCAAGTCCATACAGGTCGGCCTGGCCAGCGGCGCCACGCTCAAAGCCAAGACGGTCATCCTGTCGACCGGTGCCCGCTGGCGCGAGATCAACGTGCCCGGCGAACGTGAATACCGCAATCGCGGCGTGGCCTACTGCCCGCACTGCGACGGCCCCCTGTTCAAGGGCAAGCGCGTCGCCGTCATCGGCGGAGGCAATTCCGGGGTCGAGGCGGCCATAGATCTTGCCGGCATCGTGGGTCATGTCACCCTGATCGAATTCGATTCGGCGCTGCGCGCCGACGATATCCTGCAACGCAAGCTGCGCACGCTGTCCAATGTCGACGTTCTGACTTCGGCGCAAACCACCGAGATCTTCGGCGACGGCAAGCGGGTCACCGGCCTTGGCTACAAAGACCGCAAGGACGGCTCGGAACATCGGGTCGAGCTGGAAGGCGTATTCATCCAGATCGGCCTGGTGCCCAACACCGAATGGCTCAAGGGCACGGTGGACCTGACCAGGCACGGCGAGATCCAGGTGGATGCGCGCGGCCAGACGTCGATACCCGGCGTATTCGCGGCGGGCGACGCCACCACGGTGCCGTACAAGCAGATCATCATCGCCGCGGGCGACGGCGCCAAGGCCGCGCTGGGCGCGTTCGACTACCTGATTCGCAGTTCCGTCAGCGACGACGCCCCGCAGGAAGCCAAGGCCCACGCCATGGCCTAGCAGGCTGGCGGGCATCCAAAGGCAAGCGGCCATGTCATAGCCCACGGATGCCTCCACGCCGCCTCCCCGGCGGGTGAAGACGGTTCATCTCTGATCGAAAACTTTTCGTTTGCCGGGGGGCATGGCCGCTGCCATGATGTCGCCCAGGAGGTCCGACACCATGGCCACGGTAGACAGCAAACGCAAATCCTTTGTTCCACGGATAAACAAAACGACCCTCGTCGTCGTCTCGGGCGTGCTCATCCTGGGCGCCGTGATGGGTATCCGGCAAACCTTCGGGCTGTTCATCGGGCCGTTCTCCTACGACCATGGCGTGCCCATCACCCTGGTCGCCTTCGCCATCGCCCTGCACAACCTGGTGTGGGGATTCGCGCAACCATTCGCCGGCGCCGCCGCGGACCGCTATGGTTTCGCGCCGGTCGTCGGGTTCGGCGCTTTCGCCTTTGCCGCCGGCCTGGGCCTGGCGGCGGTGGCGTCGTCGGGCCCCATGCTTGTCCTGGGCATGGGACTGCTGGTGGGCATAGGCGTCAGTTGCACCAGTTTCGGCGTGGTCATGACGGCGGTCGGGCGCGCCGCGTCCCCTGAAAAACGCAGCATGGCCATGGGCATCGCCAGCGCCGGCGGCTCGCTGGGCCAGGTCCTGATCGTTCCTCTGACGCAAGTCGTCAGGGAAACGTCGGGCGTGCCCACGTCTCTTTTCGTGCTTGCCTTGCTGATGCTGGCCGTAACCCCGCTTGGAATGATGCTGGATCGCCGCGACACCAGCGACGCGCCATCGTCCGCGCAGCCGATGCCCTCCCTGGGCGAGGCGTTGTCCGGCGCGCGCCGGCATCGCGGCTACCGTCTTTTGACGCTGGGCTTCTTCGCCTGCGGATTCCAGTTGGCCTTCATCGCCACATACCTGCCCGGCTATCTGTTCCTGTGCCACATGCCCGTGGGCCTGGGAGCCACCGCGCTGGCCCTGATCGGACTGTTCAACATGGTGGGAAGCTGGAGCTGCGGATGGCTGGGCGGGCGCTTCCGCCAGCAATACATCCTGGGCTGGCTGTACCTGATCAGGGGCGTCACCATCGGGGCCTTTTTCCTGCTGCCAAAAACGCCCGCCTCGGTCATCGTCTTCGCGGCGATAATGGGCTTGACCTGGCTGGGCACCGTACCGCTGACCAGCGGACTGGTGGCCAAGGTTTTCGGCACGCGCCACCTGGGAACCCTGTTCGGCATCTGCTTTCTCAGCCACCAGGTGGGCTCGTTCCTGGGCGCGTGGATGGGCAGCTTCGTCTTCGACATGACCGGTTCATACGCCCTGATATGGGAAGGCACCGCCATCGCCGGCTTCGTGGCCGCCATGGTGCATTTCCTGATCGACGACCGACCGCCGCGCACGCCGGCCCTGATGCCCGGCGCACAGACCCAATAGGTTGAATGGGCCGCCCGGCCCGAAAACGTCTATGCCGCCAGGGCCCGCTCAAGGAAATCCAGGCGATCCTGCCCCCAGAATATCTCATTGTTCAAGACATAGCTGGGCGCGCCGAAGACGTTGGCGGCGATCGCTTCCGCCGTATAGGTTTCGTACAGGGCCTGGACCGGCTGGCCGGCGGCCTGCCGGGCGCGCTCCGGGGAAAGATGGCACTCCGCCAACAACGCATCGAGCACGGTCGGGTCCGCCACGTTGCGGTCTTCGACCCAAATGGCCGAGAACACCGCGCCGCTCAGTGCCATGGCGGCCTGGGCGCCGTCGTGCTTATCGACGGCGACGATCAGTTTCGCCACGGCATCGGCGTCCACCGGGAAGAACTTCGGGTGCACGTTCAAGGCAATGCCCAGATGATTCGAAAAGCGCCGCAGCTCGACCAGCCTGTATGCCTGCCGCTGCGGGGCGCGCTTGCCCAGAGGCAGGCCGCCGGTCGCGGGAAAGACGGCGCCAAAATCGACGGGACGGACCCGGACGACGGCGTTCGCGGCACGCGCCAGCTGGACGAAACGGGCATGGCCCAGATAGGTCCACGGGCTTTGAGGGGTAAAGTAATAATCGATGGTATGGCTCAAGTTGGCTCCTTTAGGGATAGGCGCGAAACCGGAAGAACGGCTGGCCGTCCAGAGGTGATGCACCAGTAGCTTACCGCGCCATACGAAAAAAACGCCAAGGCGGCATGAATATGCCGCCTTGGCGTAAGCTACGGCTCAATGGCCGGGACCGGGCGCCCCGGCCGTGGGCCGATCAGTGGGCGATAAAGTTATCCGGATGCGCGGCCTGGTACATGGCCAATTGTTCCAGCACCTGGGCGCGCGGCACATTGCCGGAGCTGGCCACCTGGGGGTAGGGATCCGACTCGGATTGGTTCAACTGGCCGGTGGCGCGAGCCATGGCCAGCTGGGCCACGACTGCCGAGCGACTTGCGTCGGTCGAGGCGACGGCAACCGGATACGGATCGGCTTCGTGTTCGCTGATCTGGCCGGCGGCGCGGGCGTTATTCAACTGGGCCACGACCTGCGCGCGGGTCAACGACGCGGTGTCGTTCGCGGGCGAAGCGGCCTGGGCCGCACCGGCGGCCGCCAGGGAAAGGGAAATCAGTACAGCGCTAACAGCGGTTTTCATGACAAAAAGCTCCATCGAAATTAAAAATGCGATGTGAACAGGCTGTCAGGCGGAATTGCTTTTCATCTGTTCGCGATCGATGACTGAAGTATGTGCTTTTCCAACACTAGTAGAAACCCTTATTCTTGTAAACATATTCCTACCTATGGGATAATCACGGCTATGTATCTAACCAGACTCATTCTCTAACGTGTGTTGCACACCTTCCCCGATTGGCTTTCACTATTACCGTTTTTGGAAAAATAAATGGACACATCGCTGAACGACATTGCCCTGTTCGTCGAGGTGGCCCGGCGCAAGAACTTCAGCCGCGCGTCCGAATCCTGCGGGGTGCCGGTCTCGACCCTGTCGCGGCGCATCAGCGAACTGGAACGCTATATCGGGGTCAAGCTGTTTC